>Ga0335081_10000082_pt1 | contig 186662 bp, 157 predicted proteins | sample Lox_Sample_35_FD_206713 | JGI IMG/M metagenome (GOLD analysis project Ga0335081, IMG submission 206713) | Soil microbial communities from Loxahatchee National Wildlife Refuge, Florida, United States - Lox_Sample_3.5 | ecosystem: Environmental > Terrestrial > Soil > Wetlands | place: USA...
TTTCGCCGCGACCAGGACTATAACGGGCTGGAACTGTTCCCCGCTCGCACCTAACAAAGAGAGGATTCCCCCTTGCATCCCCTTTCCAGAGAAAAAACTTGAAAACGCAGAGAGAATCTCGCTCCGCGAAGAAGAGCGCTTCGCTCGGGATGACGCCACTGAGCGGGATACGTGAATCTGAGCTACCTAGTGCTTTTGATCCACCGGCCGATCGCGCAGCGTGTAGACGAATTGCCGAATCTGGTGGCGCTCACGCTCGATCCGCTGCGCGGATTCCTTCGAAAGCTGTTCATAGATCCGTAATTCGTCTTGCGCTTTGTCGGGCTGTCCCGCTAACCGGTAAGCCTGGGCCAGGCGATAATGAGCTTCTCCCAGTTGTGGATCGCTTTGGATCGCGCGCTGATAGCTGGCAATCGCGGCGGAGTCATGCCCCTGCTGCGATCGCAGAATCCCAAGCTGCAGGTGGGCCAACGCGAATTTGGAATCGAGGCGAACGGCTTTGTTCAGAAGAGATTCGATTTCTCCCACAGGAGCTCTTTCCGAAGTGGTTTTATTCAGCTTACCGAGCGCGATGGCGTAATAATAATTCGCTTCAGGACTCTCTGGTTGCAGAGTGACGAATCGGCGCAGGCGATCGACAATCTGCGGAGACGTGGTGCTCTCAGCTGCCTGCATCTTTCCCAGGAATATATAGGGCGCGGGATCCTTCGGATTCAGATCGCTAGCGGCGACGATTCTCTTCACAGCAGCGGGGGTGTCCCCGTGTGTGAAGAAACCGGCTCCGAGCCCGATCAACATACGAACGGAATTTGGAAACAGCTCATTGCCCCTGGTGAAGACCTCAATCGCGGGTTCCGGGGCGTGGTGGACAAGCAATTCCGACCCCCAGTCAAACAAATAAGGCTCGCTGGGGGATAGTTCTGCGGCTCGCTGATACTCGCCAACGGCTTTGAGAGCGTCGCCGGTCTTCTCTTCAGCTTCGGCGAGATCATGATGCAGGTGCGCCACAGTAACGTTTGCGGGCGCAGCTTCGGCTCGCGCCGCTGTCTCTAAGTAAGGCAACGCTTCGCTGGCTTTGCCATTTGCAAGGAGTAAATGCCCGAGCTGACAGCTTGCCTCGAAGCTGTTGGGATTCTTCCGGAGTGTGGCCCGTAACGATTTCTCTTCGCTTGAAGTTTCCGCGCTCTGATTCGCTGCCGGCTTGCCGAGCGATGCCGCTTCCTTGGCGAGCGATTCTCGCGTGCGTACGATCGTGTCCGATCCATGGCCACCGAGGCTCGTGGTGTCGGTGACCCCGGAGACGGTGAAGTGCGGCTCGTCGAAGAACTTTGGCGAATCCGCTGAACCCTGCGCAGGTTTGGTCGCCGCCGGCTGCAAGGTAAGATCGGCCGTTTTCGATTCGTGAGACGACAGGAACAGGGAAGAGATTTCTGCGTTTCCGCTCTCGGCCTCCACGCGTAACGCATAGACACCCTCCTGCAATCCGGTGAACGTATAGTTTCCCTGCGCATCGGAATGAGTGGTTTGAATTTGACTGGAACCTCTGGATTGAAGTCGCACTTCGGCGTTTGCCACGGGTTTCCCTTGGGCATCATGAATCGCGCCGTGCAGGGATGCCGAATCGGCGTTCTGCGAGTAAGCGCCCGTCAGCAGCACGGCAACACAGAGCGCCGTCAAAAAAACCCGGAGAGGTGACGAATGAGCCATCGCGCTGAAAAGCTGAACGGAAAATTCTATCGGGCGAACACGCAACCGGCAACACTGGCAGCCTTACCTCGCCAAGCCTTAGAATGCGGGTTGCTTTTCCGCCGAACGATAATTGCGGGGGAGGGGAATGTCCAGATCTGCCTGGCTGTGGCTCTTGATTGTCGCCTTGTGTGCCGCTTCGTCTGCCCAGAATTCCGCGCGTCGCAAGATCATCATCGATCAGGATGCCGCCGGGCCGGCCGGAACGGATCAGCAATCCATACTGCTGCTGATCCAGTCGCCGCAAACTGAGGTGCTCGGAATCACCGTTGTGACTGGGGACGCCTGGCTCAGAGACGAGGTCGCGCACACTTTGCGCATGCTGGAGTTGATCGGGCGTACGGACATCCCCGTGGTTGCCGGCGCGGAATATCCGCTGGTGCGCCGCCAGGATGAAACCGAGCTCTGGGAGCAGCAGTATGGAGTGGTGCCCTGGGTTGGCGCGTGGACGCCGCGTTTCTATCATCCGCACGACCAACTCGGGCCGATGCCCGAAGGCAAGCCGACAACCAAGCCGTTGGACGAAGACGCCGCGCATTTTCTCGTGCGCATGGTGCACAAGTATCCGCACGAGACCACGATTTACGAAGGCGGGCCGATGACGAACCTTGCGCTGGCTCTGGCTATCGATCCTGAATTCGCGAGTCTCGCGAAGGAGTTGGTGTACATGGGGGCGAGTCTCAACCCAGTAACGGACGATCCCGAGTTTGTGAACACGCCGCGCCACGAATTCAATCTCTGGTTCGATCCGGAAGCTGCACATGCCGTGCTGCTCGCGCCCTGGAAGAAAGTGGTCTGCACGACCGTGGACATCTCGGCGAAAACTCGCCTTACGCAGGATTTGATCGATCGCGTGAAGTCCGGCAGTTCGCCGGCAGCGAAGTACATCGGCGACTATGGGCGCATTCGCAGTAAGTACAGCTATCTATGGGATGAGCTGGCCGCGGTGGCATGGCTCGATCCGACCATCATCACAAAAAGTGAGACGCGATATCTGGACGTCGATCTCAGCCGCGGCGCCGATTATGGGGATACGCTGAGCTGGAGCGAGCACGACAAGCCGAAGATCATTGGCCCTCCGGAAGAAATCCAGATCGATCTGGATACACAGAAGTTCTATAAAGAATTTGTGGATCTGCTGACGGCGTCCACGCCGCAGCCGTAAGTAGCAGGGATCAACTTCAACTCTCCTGGCGTCATCCCGAAGGGCCGCGTTTTCACCAGCGGCCCGAGGGATCTCGCGTGCGACTAAAACTCAACTCCTCGTGAGATCCCTCGCTCCGCGAAGAAAAGCGCTGCGCTCGGGATGACGCCGCAAACTGAGAGCGATATCCAGCTTTTGTCATCTGTTGAGTTGCTCCAGCATCTGACGCGCCTGCGCATGATCGGGGTGTTGCTTCAGCAGATCGTTCAACACATTCCGCGCCTGATCGCGCGCGCCTTCGAGAGCGTAGACCCGCGCCAGATTCAGATAAGCCTGATCGAAAGCCGGGGCGACCCGAATGCATTTTTCAAAGCTGGCGACGGCCTCGTCGCGGCGATGAGTCACCAGATACAGCACGCCGAGATTATTCAGCGCTTCGGGATAATCCGGCCGGGTTTTGAGCGCACGCTGAAGATGTTCGTACGCCTGCGCCGTATCGTCCGTCTGCGCAAACACCATGCCAAGCGCATAATTTGCTTCCGCATCGTCGGGAGCGATCGCGGTGGCTTGTTCGAGCGCGCGGCGGGCGTCATCCCACCGCTTGAGGGCGCGATAGGCATTTCCCAGATTCACTAGTGACACCACGTGCTTCGGGCTCGCCTCAAGCGCTTGCTGGAATTTTTCGGCGGAGTCGGCGAGCTGCCCTTCCCGCGTGTCGAGGACTCCGAGATTGTTCCACGCGTCGGGCCAGGTATCCGGATAGCTTGCCGGCAACTTCACGCAGCGCTCAAACATTTCGCGCGCGGCAGCGTTCTTGTTCTGATTCAGATAGACGCTGCCGATTCCGTACACCGCCTCGGCGCTCGAGGGATCGTCGCGCAGGGCCTGTTGAAAGGAGGCTTCCGCGGGCTCGAGATATCCGCGCTGAAAAAACAGCGAGCCCAGCGAAAGATGATTGCGGCCGAATTCGACGCTTGCACCTGCGCCGGAAAATGGCAAAGCCTTTGCCAGCCGCTCGGCGTCGGTGCGGGGGATGTCGCGGAAATCGTGCTCTACGTGCTCGACGACGAGAGGCCCTTGATAGACCTTTACGATCAGCCCATCCGGGTCGATAAGAAACGAAGTAGGAAGCGGCAAATCATGGTGACGATCGAAGAGCTGTCGGAAAACAATGCCATAGATCGCGATGACGTCCTCCGAGCCGCGCAAGACCGGAAAAGAAAAACGGCTGGCACTGCTGCGGGAACTGGAGGAATTTGCGCTCGCGAATTCATCTACATTGACTGTGATCAACTGCAGGCCTTGCGCGCTCCATTGCGCAAAATTCTTTTCAAAAGCAGCAAGGTCCGTTTGGCAATCGCTCGACTGTGACGCCCAAAAGTGAAGCAACACGGGTTTGCCGCGATTCTCTGCGAGCGATCGGACTCGCCCTGAAAAACTGAGAAGAGAAAAAGCCGGCGCGGAAAGCGGCGCCAGAAGCCAAGTTTCGACTTTGGTGGGAAGCGATTCGGAGGCGTGCGCTGGTTCGAGAGAAGAATAGTCGGCTTTCGCCGCCGTCTTGAATGCCTCTATTTTTGCAGGCACTTTGCCTTCTTCGATCCAGATGCGATGGTTGATGGGCAGATCGCGCAACTCCTGGACCAGGCCGCTCGGCCAGCGGATCGTTGCGTTCACGGCCCCGTTCGCATCGCCCAGTCCGAAAAAAAGATCCTTGCTGTGCTGCGACAGAAATCCCGACCCGGCTTGCAGCATTCTCGTCTGCTTGAGCGAGCCGATCTCGACCGTAACTGCGGCTCCGATCGCGTCGCGGTTGCTCTTCGTTCCGGTCAGCCGGAATGCAATCGATGGCGGAAGGTCCGATGCAAGGTTTTTCAGCACGAGCAGTTGGGGCGCATTGCGGTTCTTCAGAACGATCTCCAGCCTGCCATCGCCGTCGAGATCAGCCAGTGCGAATGAGCGGCCGTCTTCGATGAAGTCCAATCCGACCACGGCCGACACATCGGAGAAAGTTCCATCGCAATTATTGGCGTAAAAAATGTTTCGTTCGTAGCCGCTCCAGGTGCCGTCAGCGCGAATCAGTTCGTTGATGGCGTTCCATCCCAGCTCGTAATCATGCGAGGCGGCCGCTTCATCGGGCGAGTTGGCAACCACCTGACGCCAGAAAAAGCTGTTGAGCTCGGTGCGAGACGGCCCCGAGATCATGCCGTTGGTGATGTAGAGGTCCGGGTAGCCATCGTGATCGAAGTCGATGGCGTCGCTCGACCAGGCCCAGCGTCCGGTGCCGACGCCGGCTGCATTCGTCGCGTCGTCGAACTCTTCGCCGCGATTCCGCAGCAGGGAATTTCCCACCGCGTGCTTCTGATACAGGCCGCGAACCTCGGCCGACGATGCTGGCTTGAAATTCGCCTGCACGGAGACGCGCACTCCAGCTGCGGTCCACATATTTCCGACATACAAGTCTTCGCGGCCGTCAACGTCGTAATCGAGGGCGCAAACGCTCATTCCTGCGCCCACATCTTCTGCGCCAGTCGCCCGGGCGACGTCGGTGAAGGTGCCGTCGCCCTGGTTGCGATAGAGATTCTTTCGGCCAAAGTCGTTGACCACGTAGAGATCCGGCCAGCCATCGTTGTTGTAGTCGTTCCATGCGCAGCAAAAACTGTAGCGGGTGTTGTTCTGGTTGAGGCCGCTCTCGGCAGTCACATCGCGGAATGTGCTATCGCGATTGTTGCGGAACAGAAAATTCGGCGGGCCGTTCTCCGCGTCGTGATAAGGCAACGGATACCGATACTGCCCCGTGCCCTGATAGTACGAGTAGAGGCAAAAATAGATGTCGAGCCAGCCATCGCGGTCGTAATCAGCCACGGCCGCGCCCGTAAAGGTTCCCTGTGGAGGATTAGCGAAGTGAAATGCATCGGGTTTTTGGCGGAATTTTCCTCCGCCCTCATTCACAAACAATAGAGGCCCGCCAGCGCGAACCAGTATCGCGTCCTGCCGACCCCGATTGCTGAAATCGGCAAACAGCGCGCACGCTGTGTTTTCGAGAATGCCAAGGCCGGAGCGCTCGGTGACGTCTTCGAAGGTTCCATCTGCGCGATTGCGATACAAGCGGTTGGGCAGTCCAGCCGGCTGGCAGATGTAGACGTCGTCGAAACCGTCTCCGTCGATGTCAGCGACAGAGACTCCGTTGTGCCCGTAGATGTCGATGCCGGAGGCGCCGTCGATCACAGTGCGCCAGTAGTCGGTGCCATGCTGCATCTGCGCGGCGAAAGAGGGATTGGCGCCGAGAGCTGCGGATGTGACGTCCACATAAACAGGCGAAGCTGCGCGCGCCCGCACTTCGTCGAGGCATTGCCAGCGTGAGATGCGGAAGGCGGTACCCGAAGCCGATTCCCACACGATCTGCCACTCGCCAACGCGCTGCTCGCGATGGACTCCTTTGCCGCGCCCCACGACTTCATAGCGCACGCGAGTCTCGATCTGGCGAGGAGCATCCCAGCCTTCAGCGGCATTGATCGACGTGATCTGAAACTCAACTGTCTCGGTCCTGGAAAAAGCGCGGAACGATGCCTGCCACTCCTTGAGAAACATCTCTGCATTCAGGTTTAATTCAGATGAGAATTTGTTGCGGCGCACCTCAATTCCCAGCGAGTTGCGCAGCAGGCGCGACTCAACCGGCTTCGATGACGTCGCGGAGAAGTTCGGCGCAAGGTCCTGTGAGATGACTTGCGGGTCAGCTGGCGAGCGCAGCAGGCCGTTGCTCAAGGCGTCCAGAATGCCGGCCAGCTGTGCAGCATACTTTTCGCTGATGAACTGATCGAGTCCCGGTTCAACCTTCGCTAGCATCGCATCGAGCGGTCGCTGCGAACGATAGCGCGGACGCAAGTAGAAACCGGTATCTTCGGAAGTCCTGCTGGTTGAGAAAAGACGTTCGGGGCCGGCCAGGCCCCACAGTCTGGATGGAATCAGAGTGGCTCCGGCGCCGAAGCAGAACTGCTGAAGGAAGCTGCGCCGCCCAAAGTCCACGATTGTCGGCGGCTTTCCGGCCCGGCTCAGAATCATCTCCCCTGAAATTGACGTTTGCAGGCGAAGCTAACACTCACGTTCGGGCCGGTCAAGGCGGGGTTCCAGTAGCGCTGTCTCGTTGCTCCATTGCGCGCTTTGCGCGCAACCGGGGAGGAATGCCTCCAGGGCTACACGGCTCGTGCAGGGGGCGAGATCATTCCGCCGCGAGATATACGTAACGAAAGATGAACAGCACCGTCAGAATCCAGATGACGGGGCTTACCTCGCGAGCTTTTCCGGCGGCGATTTTGACGAGTGTGTAGGAAATCAATCCCAGGCTGAGGCCGGTTGCAATGCTGAAAGTGAGCGGTGTGGCCAGCAGGGTCACAAAGGCCGGGATTGCCTCGGTGAAGTCATTCCATTCGACACGACCGATCGATTCGGTCATGAGGGCGCCCACAACGATTAGGGCTGGAGCAGTCGCGTAACCGGGGATCGCGGCCGCTAATGGTGCGCAGAACGCGGCAAGCAGAAACAATCCTGCGACCACCATGTTGCTCAGGCCGGTTCGCGCGCCAGCGGCGACTCCGGCAGCGCTCTCAATGTAGCTGGTCACAGTGGAGGTTCCGGTCAGCGCGCCAAAGATCGTGCCTATCGCATCAGAGACTAGCGCGCGTCCGACGCGGGGAATCTTTCCATCCTTGACGAATCCGCCCTGCTCACAGACTCCAACGAGGGTGCCGACGTTGTCGAACAAATCGACGAAGAGGAAAATGAAGATGATTTCGAATAACCCGAGGTGCATTGCGCTGCGCAGGTCGAGCTTGAGCCAGGTTGCCGATGGATGCGGGAGTGAGAAGACTGCCGCCGGCCAAGAGGTCATGTGGCGCAAGATTCCGAACAACGTCGTGGCCAGCACCCCGACCAGAATCGCTCCGGTGACCTTGCGCGCCATCAGGACAAGCATGATCACAAGTCCGACACACGCCATCTGGGCTTCGCGATCGGCGAAGCTGCCCAGGCTGACGAATGTCTTCGGATGGGCCACGATCAGGTTCGCGTTGCGCAATCCGACGAACGCAATGAACATGCCGATGCCGCCGGCGGTCGAGTGCTTCAGGCAGTTCGGAATCCCGTTGACGATCTGTTCACGAACGCGGGTGACAGTCAATACAAGGAACAACACGCCTGAGAAGAAGATCACGCCCAGCGCGGTTTGCCACGGTACATGCATGCCCAGACAAACGGAGTACGCGAAATAGGCGTTCAGCGACATCCCGGGCGCGAGAGCGATGGGATAGTTCGCGTATAGGCCCATGACCAGCGTCGCGGCCGCTGAGGCGATGCAGGTGGCAAAGACGATGCCCTCGACCGGCATGCCCGCCTTCGCGAGAATTTGTGGATTGACCACGACGATGTAAGCCATCGTGATGAACGTGGTTAATCCGCCCAGAAGTTCGGTGCGAACCGAAGTCTGATTTTCCTGGAGACGAAAGTAGCGTTCGAGCAAGGCCGGTCCTCGCAAATGAAACGGACATTCTACGGCATGGCCGATGCGCTGTTCCATTGCATTGGCGTCATCCCGAACGAAGCCGTTTTTCAGGCGGAGTGAGAGATCTCGCGGGTAGCGTTCCGGCGGTTCGCGCCAGATCCCTCCCTCCGCGAAGAAAAGCGCTCCGCTCGGGATGACACCTCAAAATTTGCGGAGGCAATGAAGCGGGCTGGTTACGCCGTATCGGCCGTGGTCGAGCGTTCCATCCCGCGGGTGATCTCGTGCAGCGCGCCTGCCTGCCGCAGTTCAGGGAACCACCATGCCCAGAGCGCAATTACAATCAGCGTTCCAACTCCGCCCAGGATGACCGCCGGCACGGTTCCGAACCACTGTGCGGTGACGCCGGATTCGAACTGCCCGAATTCGTTGGATGTTCCGATGAAGATCATGTCGACGGCGGTCACGCGTCCGCGCATTTCGTCGGGCGTCGCCAATTGCGTGAGCGTGGCACGAATGATGACGCTGATCATGTCGCTCGCACCCAGCAGCAATAAGGCCAGCAGCGACACGACGAGATTGCGCGAGATCCCGAAGATGATGGTGAAGATCCCGAATCCTGCCACGGCCCACAGAAGCGTCGGCCCGGACCTTCCACGAAGCGGCCAGTGCGCCAGGAACACCGCCATCAGCGCTGCGCCGACGCCGGGAGCCGTGCGCAGCAGACCCAATCCCCACGGTCCGGTGTGCAGGATTTCTCGCGCATAGACCGGTAACAAAGCGACTGCTCCGCCGAGCAGCACGGCAAAGAGATCGAGAGAGATCGCGCCAAGGATGATTTTCTTGCTCCAGATGAAATGGAGCCCGGCGAAGATAGTTTTCAGGGTCATCGGTTCGCGGGGGCGTGGCTCGACCTCAGGTCTGATGCGGAATGACGAAATCGTTGCGCCCATCGATGTGATCATCGCGATCAGATACACCGCCGACGGTCCGCGAAATGCCGCATAGATGCTGCCGCCAAGAGCGGGGCCAAGAATCGTCGCGGTTTGAAAGATGGTCGCGTTCCACGCCACCGCGTTGGGAAAATGCTCTTCGGGAACAAGCTGGGGCAAAATGGCGCGGCTGGCGGTGCTGTTGAACGATCGCACGACGCCGATCAGCACCAGCACAATGTAGATGGAGGCAATCGATGGAATGCCGCGCTCAGTCAGAATCAACAAAAGCGCGAAGCAGACTGCGTATCCGGCGTAGCAAGCCGAGAGCACGGTGCGGCGTTGGAAGCGGTCGGAGACGTGTCCGGAGATAGGGAACAAAAGAATTCCCGGCAGGAACTGCGCCAGGCCGACATAGCCGAGATCGAGCGGCCGCTTGGTGATCTCATATACCTGCCAGCCCACGGCCACCGCCTGCATCTCTACCGCCGCGACGATGAGAAATCGCGCAAGCTGAAACAAAACAAAGCCGGGGTGGGTGAAGGCGGCGCGTCCGGCGCGGGTGTCGGCGGTGGATGGCATGGAGTTCTAATGTGACATAGCGGGAGTTGGTTGTGTAGGGGCGGAGGCATTCCTCCGCCCAGACTCGCGAAGCGACACGTGAATGTCGGCTGGGCTCTTCAGGAAAAGCGGTGTTCTATTGCGCGCTGCGCGCAACCCCGGAGCAATGGCTCCGGGGCTACACGAACTCAGGTCACGATTGGCGCGTTCGCGATCCCGGCCGTACCGAAGACTCGCCGATAGCGTTCGACCTCCGATTGCGGCCCCATGGCCTTGGCATAGTTATCGGAGAGTTTCACCGCCGGCCGTCCTTCCACCTCCGATACTTTGCAGATCAAGCTGATGGGATCGAAACCTGCGCCGTCGTTCGGATTGCATCCTCGAAAATCGTTGGTGAGCAGCGTACCCCAACCGGCGCTGAAGCGGATATGCCGCTCGGGTGTCCATTTGCCAGAGTCCAGGAAATCGTTGGCGCTGCGGAAATCTTCCGGCCGGCTTCCTTTTGCCACGGTGCCGCCGAAATAGGCGTGCAGCCCGAGGATCGCGTCGACATCGAGCGAGTCGGAGGCGACGAGCAGTTTCTCGCGGGGATCGCGGCCCCGCGCCTTCAACCACGCGATATATTCATCGCCGGCGATGTACGGATCTTTGCTGTCGACGCGCTGGCCGGTCCAGTCGGCGACCCAGTCGGGAGCGCCTTCGAGAAATTGCGTTGTCCCAAACGTGTCGGGAAGCATGACGCGCAACGCACCCTGGTAGGTCTGCTGCCACAGTTCCAGCACGCGATATTGCGAATCGCACAAGGCCGCGTCGTCGGGCGCAAGCGCCGCCATCACCATGGGAATTTCGTGGGCGTTTGTGCCGATTGCTTCCAGATCGTGCTTGTGGGCGAGAAAGGCGTTGGACGTCCCAATGAAACTGTCGCCAAGGTTCGCGGCCATGGCGTCGACCACATATTCCTGCCACAGAAATGAATGCCGCCGCCGGGTGCCAAAATCGGCGACACGCAATCCGGGGACGCCGCGCAGGCGCTCGATCTTGCTCCAGAGCTTGGTCTTGGCCCGCGCATAAAGAATGTCGAGCCCGAACTCGCTGAGTGTCTTGAGATGCGCGCGCGTCTTCAATTCATCGAGAATCGCCAGCGCGTAGAGTTCCCACATTGTGGTCTCAGGCCACACGCCTTCAAACTCGAGTTGAATCTGCCCGTCGCGCACGCGGAGCTGATAGTCGGAAAGCTGGAAATCTTTCTCCAGCCATTCCAGAAAGGCGGGTTCGAAAATGCCGCGGCGTCCGTAGAACGTATTGCCGGCGAGCCACACCAGCTCCGACTTGCGAAACCTGCGCCCGCGCACGTGCTGCAGCTGCACCTTCAGCTCTTCGACATGAACGATGTCAGCAATGCGCACGCCGGGATGCCGGTTATAGAGCGAGAACGTCACGCGCGTTTTGGGAAAGTGCTTCCAGATGAACTGCAGCATCAGCAGCTTGTAGAAATCGGTGTCGAGCAGCGAGCGAATGACCGGGTCGAGTTCCCAGTTGTGGTTATGCGCGCGTTCGGCGAAGTTGATGATCATCAGGGGCGGCGGATGTAAGCTCAAGAATAAGGGATATCGGCGGCAGAGGCTACTGATGAGGAAACTTGCTTTGTCATCCTGAGCGGCGGCGACGCCGGCGCGAGGGACCGTACGATGGCGGGATGCTTCGATGAGGTGGATGGGAGTACCAGTGCTGCATGCAGCATTGAGGAATCCTCTCATCTGCATCGTAGTGTTGACGATCGTACGGTCCTTCGCCGTGGCTTTGCCACGACTCAGGATGACATCAAGGAATGACCTGTAGACTTGCGCAGAAGTGGTCCTACCGTACTGCTGATGCGCTCTTGGATTCCAGCCCCTCGTACACTTCTTCGGCTCTGCGCAGCGCTTCCTGCACGTTGTCGCAGATGTTTTCTTCGCCGATCACCTCTGCGAATTCTGCCTGATGGATCAGTTGGGAAGGCTGCTCGCGCGCGCCACATAGGATGAGCGTTCGCTTGCTGGCGTGCAGCTGCCTGGCGACTTCTTCGATGGCAAACAGTCCAGTCGCATCGAGTGCAGTCATGTTCCGCAGGCGCAGGATCACAACGGGCGGCAGTTTGTGAATGTTCTCGGTGACGGCGGAAATCTTATCGGTAGCCCCAAACAGGAATGGCCCGTGAATGCGGAAGATGGTCGCGTAGTAGGGGATGTCTTTATCCTGCAGGATGTGCACGCGCCCATCTTCGACGTAGTCGTCGGTCACCTGCGAGACGGTCGTGGTCGAGGCGACGCGGCTGATAAAGAGCAGCGCGGCCAGGATCATTCCGGCTTCCACGGCGACGGTTAGATCTGCGAAGACCGTCAGCGCGAACGTAACCAGCCAGATGCTGATGTCGGTTTTGGTCAGCTTGAGGAGTTGCGGGATTTCGCGCCACTCGCCCATGTTGTAGGAGACGATCATCAGAATGCCGGCCAGCGCGGCCATCGGAACATAGCTGACCAATGGTGCGGCAAATAGCAAGATGCAGAGCAGCGTCAGTGCGTGGATCATGCCGGCGACCGGTGATTGCGCTCCGGAACGGATGTTGGTTGCCGTGCGCGCGATCGCGCCGGTGGCGGGCAGCCCACCGAACATCGGAGAGAACACGTTGGCGACGCCTTGCCCGATTAGCTCGACATTGGGATTGTGGCGGTCGTTGCTCATGCGGTCGGAAACCACGGCCGACATCAGCGATTCGATCGCGCCCAGCATCGCGACCGTGAACGCCGGGCCGAGCAGGCCATGAATCAGGTCCGAGCGGAATTTCGGAATCTGCAGGTGCGGAAGGCCGCCCGGTATTCCGCCGAAGCGGGTGCCAATCGTTTCCACCGGCAGTTTGAAGAAGTACACCGCGAGAGTGGCCAGCAGCAGAGCGACGATCGGTCCGGGAATGCGCGCCGAAATGCTGCGGCAGATGATTAGAGTCAGCAACGTGAACACGGCGAGCGCGGTAGCTTCAAACGAGAGGGTATGGAAGTTCTTTGCCAGCGCCTCCATCCGCAGTGAGAACACGCCGGGAACTTTGTCGAGATGCAGACCGAAGAAGTCTTTGATCTGCGTGCTGGCGATCAGGACCGCGATGCCGTTGGTGAATCCGATGACCACCGGGCGCGGGATGAATTTTACGGCTGTGCCGAGACCGGTTATCCCCATGATGACGAGCAGCACTCCCGCCATCACCGTGCACATGAAGAGCCCGTCGACGCCATGGGCCGCCACGATTCCGGCGACGACCACGACGAATGCGCCGGTGGGACCGCCGATCTGCGTCTTCGATCCGCCAAGTGCAGAGATGAGAAATCCGGTGACGATGGCGCAGTAGATGCCGGCTTGCGGAGTGAGGCCGGAGGCGATTGCGAACGCCATCGCCAGTGGCAACGCCACGAGGCCGACGGTGATGCCGGCGATCAGGTCGAGAAGAAATTTGTGGCGGTCGTAGGTCCTCAATAAGAGGACGGACTTCGGAAACCAATTTTCGTTCAGGAAACCACGCACCATTTTTACATTATCGCGCGGAGTTAGGAAATCGGGAAGTTACCGATAGGCGTGTAGCCGCGGAGGCATTCCGGGGTTGCGCGCGAAGTGTGTAGTGACGGCGCTGCTTAGGTTGTTGTCATCCTGGGCGGCGGCAACGCCGGCGCGAAGGACCGTACGACATCGTCCAGCTTTGATGCGGGTGGACAGGAATACCCATAATGCAAGCAGCGTGGCGGAAGCCTCGCAACTGCATCGATGACGTTAATGTCGTACGGTCCCTCAGAGCGCTGTCGCGCTCTTCAGGATGACATCGCGAAATGGTCTGTAAAATTGCAGCATGCAGTTTCTTCGCACCCTGGGATGGCTGTCTTGTGTCGTTTATTCGACCGTGCCGCTGTTCTGGTTCATGGTGCATCCGCGCGCGCATAAGTGGCGCGAGAAACAGCGCTCTCCGTTTCGCGTGCTGCTGCCGGCGTGGATCACGATGTGGATCGGCGTAGGCGCGCTCAGCGGCCCGTGGCGGAACGTGACGCTCTACACGTCTCCGTGGACATGGATTCCGGCAGTTGCCTTATTCGCGATCGGCTTCTTTCTTTACTCGCGCTCGGGAGCACATTTCAGTTGGGCGCAGCTCGGAGGCTTGCCCGAAGTCCGCGTCGATCATGCCGACGATCGTTTGATCACCACGGGCATTCGCGCGCATGTGCGGCATCCGGTGTATCTGGCGCATCTGTGCGAGATGGTGGCTTGGAGCCTGGGGACAGGATTGTTGGTCTGCTGGGCGCTCGTCGTATTCACAATGGCCACGGGTGCAGTGATGATCCGGATGGAAGATAAGGAGTTGGAAAAGAGGTTTGGGGACGATTATTACAGATATAAGCAACACGTTCCGGCGCTCCTCCCGACAATAAATCGATGAGCGGCAGGCGCTCGGATACCGGCATTAGTTTGCGTGAAATCGAACTTCAACATCGAGCCGGGATGGGAGAGGAAATCCATACAAAACTGCAGGCGAGAACTTCCACTTCTTAACGGCGTCGAGTGCGGATTGGTCCAGCGCGGGATTTGCCCGGCGCTGGATTGAAACCGCTTCTACACTGCCGTCGGCACTGATGACGGCACGCACCGTTACCACGCTTGCAGAATTCCCTTTCTGGGCACCGATTGGATAATCAGGGGTCGGCGTGTAAGACGGCGTTGCGTTGAGGCGTGTAAGCGGTTGCCAATGTGAGCCCGCTGGTGGCCGGGATAGCGCGCAGAAGCTAGCAGCATCACTATCGATGCGGGTCGCTTCTTTTTTTTCTACTACTGTTATCCATTTCTTCAAGGGCTGAACCGATTCAGACTTTTCCGGGTGGTTGCCAATAATCTCGAACACTTGGGGCCCTTTCGCATGTGAGACCGACGCGGCGAAGATCTCCATGTCGGTGTGCGGAAATACGCCACCCGGGCTGATCACCAGCCGAAATCGTATGTCGTCCAAATCGCCCGTTATACCCGTGATTGAGGCGAATCTCTCTGACTCCACGATTTCGCCCAATCGGTGCATTTCGTCCACACTGAGCGTGCCCTCAAACACCATTGGCGGGTGCCAGGCACCTTGGGCATGACCACTCATCGATTGTTGCCTTTGAAATTCACGGCGGTACCTGCCGTCACTGTATACCAGCAAACACGAACGAAGAAATCCCAAGTATTGGTCTCCCACCAAGCGTTGGATCTGAAGCTCGGGTGTTGCTGCAGAGGGATTTGGAGCCATCGACGCCGGTTGCTGGGTGAATCCAGCTGTAGCAAGCAGGAGCAGTGGAGCCGTTAGAATCGAGTGTTTGTTCATAAGCGCTTTCGAACGATTAAGAACAACAAATTGTATCTCCCTCCGGTTTCTGCGGCGACACCCCGCTATAATCCGACTTGGCTGAGGTCCGAACGCCGAGGTCCGACGCCCGCTTCCATGTGCTTCGAACTTGAGCCGTTTGCGCGGCGTTTGAGCCGTGCGGCGAAATCCCGAGTGAAACGAGGGATCTCTGAGTGAGATTCGAGCTGTTCATCGCGTCGCAATATCTCCGTGCCAAGCGCAGACAGGTTGAGGCGTCTTGCGGGCGGGAGCGAAGCGGGAGCCCGCAGCTGAAATCCCGAGCGAAGCGAGGGACCTCTCGATGAGATTCGAGCTGTTTATCGCATCGCGATATTTAAGAGCGAAAAGGCGCCAGGCCTTCATCGGCATCATCACCGGCATCTCGATCGCTGGAGTTGCCGCCGGCGTGGCGTCGCTCGTCGTCGCGCTTGCGATCAACAATGGATTCCGGCAGGACCTGCAGCAGCGGTTGCTGGGGTCGACTTCGCATATCAGCCTCGAGCGCGTGGCCGACGACGGCATCAAAGATTGGCCTTCACTGATGGCACGGCTGTCGAAGCAGCCGCATGTGGTCGCGGCCGCGCCGGCGATTTTCGAGCAGGTGCTGATCTCGCGCGGACCCCGGGCGCGCGGGGCTGTCCTGAAAGGGATGATTCCGAAATATGAGCGGCAGGTCGGAGATCTGCTGAATTCGGTGACGGAGGGATCGGCGGGGGCCTTGGAGTTGAGTGTGGCGCGGCCGCCCTCGGCCGCGAAAGGGGAATCAGAGACGCCGCCCACAACCGCAGAAAAACCAGCGGGCGGGGGCGCCCGCTCCACAGAAGAGTCTCCCGACTCGCTGGCCGGGGTCGAGCAGCGAATCTCCTCCATGCCGCCGATCGTGCTCGGCCGCGACATGGCCGACAGTCTTGGGGCAAGAGTGGGCGATCCAGTGCTCGTGACCAGCCCGCAAGGCGAGCTCACTCCCTTCGGCATGGTTCCCAAGTACAGCCGCTTCCGCGTGGTCGGGATCTTCAACTCGGGTTTCTACGATTACGACGCCAGCTGGGCGTTCGCGCGGCTCTCGGATGCGCAGCAGCTTTTCGGCCTGGGCAATCTGATTTCAGTTCTCGAATTCAAGATCGACGACATCTACAAAGCTCCCGAGGTCTCGCGCGAACTCGAAGACGCGGCGGGCAAAGGATTCATGGCGGTCAACTGGATGGAGCAGAACAAGGCCCTGTTCCGCGCGCTGCGGCTGGAACGCCTCGTAACTTTCATTACGATCGGCCTCATCGTCTTCGTCGCGGCGCTGAACATTCTGATCAGCTTGATCATGATGGTGATGGAGAAGAACAAAGACATTGCAGTGCTCATGTCGATGGGCACGCGCCGGGCGCAAGTTCGGAATGTCTTTATCGCACAAGGAGTGCTGATCGGGGTGGTCGGCACGGTGATTGGTCTGGTGCTGGGCTATGCCATCGCCTACGCCGGAGGTCACTATCATGTCATTTCTTTGTCACCAGAAGTGTATTCGATCGACTATGTGCCATTTGCGCCGCGTCTAATGGATGGATGGTGGATCGCCGTGTTCACGCTGCTGGTTTCGTTTGTCGCGACGCTGTATCCGTCGTGGTCAGCGTCACGGATTTTGCCGGCGGAGGCGTTGCGATATGAGTGAGCCCCGAGTCCCGAGTTGCACCATGTCCATCGAACGTTAGGAGTTCCCAGGTCTCGCAAAGTCGGCGAGGCCCGGGGCACCCCAACATGGGCTTGTGGCTAAAAGCTAATAGCCAGAAGCTAGAAGCGCAGTGTTTTGCATCACAGGCACGTTAGCAACGGCGGTATAGATTCTGAAGTGCTACTGTCTCGACGGTAGCTGTTGCACTTTCAACCCGCAGCCCCGCTGCCGTTGGAACGAAAGAGTCGCATAGTGCATCTAACCACTGAAGGCTTAATGCTTCGCGTGGAAGGCTTGAAGAAAGTCTTCCGGTCCGGCGAGTCGGACCTGGTGCTCTTTGAGAATCTGTCGTTTGAGGTGAAGCGAGGAGAGATGCTCGCCATCGTGGGCGAATCGGGTGCGGGGAAGAGTACTTTGTTGCACATCGTGAGCGCTCTTGATCGCGCTTCCGCAGGTGACGTATACTGCGCCAACTTGCGAGTGAACTCGTTGTCTCACGACGAAGCCGCAGACTTTCGCAATCGGGAAATGGGCTTCGTTTGGCAGTTTCACTATCTGCTGCCGGAATTCACGGCGGCAGAAAACGTTGCCATGCCGTTGCTGATACGAGGACGGACATGGCAGCAGGTCGAGCCGGAAGCTCTGCGCTGGTTGCGTGAGGTCGGACTCGAGCAGCGCGCTCATCATCGCTCCGGAGAACTTTCCGGCGGCGAGCAGCAGCGGGTGGCTCTGGGCCGGGCGCTCATCACCGGGCCAAAGTTGTTGCTGGCCGATGAGCCGACGGGCGACCTGGACGGACAGACAGCAGAAGCGGTATTTGCTTTGATTGCACGGCTGCATCGCGAGCACCAACTTACCTCCCTCATCGCAACGCATAATTTGTCATTTGCGCGCCGTTGTCAGCGCGTGTTGAAGCTGCAGCGCGGAAAGATGGAAGAGATTCCGCCGGAGTCGCTACCGGCGTGATCGGTTCAGACGAATGCTCGGAGGTTTGGAAGAGGTTGCCGGGTGGCCCATCCTTTGCGTTTTGTGCAAACGGTGGGGGTCCAAGGAGCCGTTCGAAAGAGAGGCTCGAAGTCAATCGGGGAGGATTCCTTCGGTAACGTGATTAAAGATTTACGAGGGCGTTTCGCTCCGCTTGGGTTTTGAGGCCCTTTGATTGCATAATGTACGGATGGCAAGGCATGGGGTCAGGTAGGTTCAGGGGCTGGGTTCTGGAGGTCGGGTAGGAAAAGTTCTTCTCGGCCAGGGTCAAGGAGAAGGGCATTATGTTTGAACGCTATACGGAGAAAGCCAGGCGCGTCATCTTTTTCGCACGCTACGAGGCCAGCCAATTCGGGTCTCCTTATATAGAGACCGAGCACTTGCTGCTCGGACTGCTGCGCGAAGACAAAGCCCTGACCAATCGTTTCCTGCGTTCGCACGCGTCGGTTGAGTCCATCCGCAAGCAGATCGAGGGACATACCACCATCCGCGAGAAAGTGTCGACTTCGGTCGATCTCCCGCTCAGCAATGAATGCAAACGGGTTCTGGCCTATGCTGCGGAAGAGGCGGAGCGCCTCTCGCACCGCCATATCGGCACCGAGCACTTGCTTTTGGGTTTGCTGAGAGAAGAGAAGTGCTTCGCCGCCGAGATTCTGCACGAGCGCGGGTTAAGGCTTTCGACGATCCGGGAAGAGCTGGCCCGAACCACGCAAGAGAAAGCTCAGCCGCAGCGCCAGCGTGAAAGTTCGCTGCTTTCGGAATTTTCGCGCGATTTGACCCAGGCCGCCATGGACAGCCAGCTCGATCCATTAGTCGGTCGTGAGGGCGAAGTCGACCGCGTCATCCAGATTCTCTGCCGCCGTACGAAGAATAATCCGGTTCTGATTGGCGAGCCCGGAGTCGGCAAAACTGCCATCGTCGAAGGCTTGGCGCAGCGGATCGCCGACGGCGAAGTTCCTTCCTTCCTGGCAGACAAGAGGATTCTGGCACTTGATCTTTCGCTGATCGTCGCCGGAACCAAATACCGCGGCCAGTTCGAAGAGCGGCTGAAGACCATAATGAAAGAACTGATGGAGTCGCAGAATTCCATCATCTTCATCGACGAGCTGCACACACTGGTTGGAGCTGGATCGGCCGAAGGTTCGCTCGACGCGGCCAACATCCTGAAGCCTGCGCTATCGCGTGGGGAAATTCAGTGCATCGGCGCGACGACCCCTGGCGAATATCGCAAGTCGATTGAGAAAGACCGTTCACTCGAGCGGCGCTTCCAGGCCGTGAAGGTCCCGCCTCCAAACGAGGCCGACGCGATCAAGATTTTGTTCGGGATCAAAGACCGCTACGAAAAATTCCACGCGGTCACCTACACCGACGAAGCCATCAACTTCGCGGTTTCGCACTCGAACCGCTACATCCCGGACCGCTTTCTTCCGGATAAGGCCATCGATCTGGTTGACGAAGCCGGGGCGCGCGTGAAGCTGCGCCAGACTTCGCTGCCGGAAGAGCTGACGGAAGTGCAGAAGCGCATCAAGTTCATCGTGCATCGCATGGAAAACGCCATTGCGAATCACGAATTCGAGAAGGCACGTTTTTACTCTGACGAAGAACGTAAGGAGCGCGAGAACCTGCGCGCCCTGAGAGAGAAATATCATCTCGACGAATCTTCGACGGGCGTGGTCAACCGCGAGGACATCGAAGATGTCGTCTCGCGGTGGACCGGCGTGCCCATCACCTCGATCAAAGAAGAAGAGACGCAGAAGCTGCTCCGCATTGAAGAAGAGCTGCACAAACGCATCATCTCGCAGGACAAGTCGATCAGCGCATTGGCTCGCGCCATCCGCCGCTCGCGTGCCGGATTGAAGAATCCGAACCGGCCCATCGGGTCGTTCTTATTCTTAGGGCCTACCGGTGTGGGCAAGACCGAAGTCGCGCGCACGCTGGCGCAGTTCATGTTCGGCACAGAGAAGGCTCTGGTCCGCTTCGATATGTCCGAATTCATGGAGAAGCACAGCGTCTCGAAGCTGATTGGCTCGCCTCCGGGATACGTCGGCTACGAAGAGGGCGGACAGCTTACCGAGCGCGTGAAGCGCGCGCCTTACTCTGTCGTCCTGCTCGATGAAATCGAGAAGGCGCATCCGGATGTGTTCAACATCCTGCTGCAGGTGTTTGAAGACGGCCAGCTGACCGACGGTCTTGGCAACACAGTCGACTTCAAGAACACGATCATCATCATGACGTCGAATATTGGAGCGCGCCACCTGCAAAAGCGCGAGGGCCTGGGCTTCCAGTCGACGAAGGAAGAGGCGATCGCCGAAAAAGTCGAGGAGTTGGTCAAGAACGAGGTGAAGCGCACCTTCAATCCGGAGTTCCTGAACCGCCTCGATGAAATCATTCTGTTCAACGCCCTCGGCGAGAATGATCTGATCCAGATTCTGGAACTCATGGTCACGCAGCTCAACACGAACCTGGCGCAGAAGTCGATCACGGTCACGGTTGCGGACGAGGCCAAACGCTGGATTCTCAACCAGACTCTCTCCGACCGCAGCTACGGAGCGCGTCCGCTGCGCCGAGCGCTGCAGAAGTACATCGAAGACCCGCTGTCGGAGGCGCTGATTCAGGGCACGATCACCACGCGTCCGGCGTTCATCGAGGTCTTCCTCGAAGACAACAAGCTCTTCTACCGCCCGGTGGATTCGGAAAAGGCGGAGGGAGTGCTGCTGTACGAGAATTGAGCAGCTGTAGGGGCGGCGGAGGCATTCCTCCGCCCCGAGCGAAGCGAGTTGGAATTCAGCCGTCAGCCAAAAGCTGGCGGCTTTTGCTTTGATTCGCAGATCACAGAGCGGGAAGGGCACGGCGTTAGCCGTGCCGCTCAGGTCCCGACTGGAAAGTTGGCTTTAAGCCTCTGAGGTTTAGCTATGCAGCAACATTTGACTTTCAAAGACGTTGCCGAGAGGATGCGATCTTCAGACGTAAGGGTTCAACAACATTCTCCCTACTGGAATAAATACGAGCGTGAGGGTACAACGATCGGATTTTCACTCTTTTCTGAATGGTTCGAGGTAAGTATTCACAACGCAAAACGGATGGGTTGGAACGAAGCCCTGAAGCTCGTTGCATCCGCTCCCACAACTTTTCTGGACAATCCCGATCCTGACAGTTATGGCAATGTTCGATGGTTCGGAGGAGCGTGGGTTGGCAAGCATCACGTTCGCGTTTGGTACAACCCGCAAGCGTTTTGACTGGCCTGAGGGCCGCTAATCTCCTGCTGTCGCGCTTCGTCTTGGCCTTCCCCCCAACTTCCCATTGGCCCGTGCCGCGCGTTTCTTCGCTGTGCTCGTAGCTGACCCTCCACGGCTGCCGATCTTCGCCATCCAGAGCTTCGTCCCATAGATTCCCTGTAGCAAGGCTGGCACGTATAAGTCAGCATCCAGTTCCGGCCAGTGGAGTCCCGTCCCGCCCCCAACAATCTCTACGCGTGCGAGTTGCTGCGGTGTTCCCATCTCCAGCCCCTGCAGGTCTTCACGCGGGATCATTCGCCGGCTTCCGTCGGTTAGCTTCAGAATGACCAAATCCAGGGACGGCTCCGGCCTATATTCCACTCCCTTCACCAGCGGCTCCTCGCGCAGCCTTCGAGCGCGCGCGATGGCGCGGTCAATCTCCGCATCGGTAGTGACTACCTTCGCCCGCGCGGCTTTACGTGTCAGATTCTGTGTTTCCATGGATCGTCTCCCATAGCTTTGCCAACTCGTCAAAGCTCTCCGCCGCAGCCCTCAGAATCTTCTTCACATCCGAACGCTTCGCATTCGCGGGCCGAACAGCGGCCGCTCGATTCGCCAGTGCAACGGTTCGGTCACGTCGAAGATCAACGATGGTTCTTGTCTCGGCGCAGAAGCCGTGAACGTGGCGTGGCGGATGGTCGTTCGAGTAGATAACGAACCGGACTCCGCCAAACCTCAGCGAAACCATGGCTACAGTATAACCCAACCGGCTTGGGTTAGTATTAATGGCATTCCGCGATTTCGCTATTGCGACTTGCTCGCGCGCCCCATTTCCACCCCACTTAACTCCTGTACAATTTTCTTGTGCGCGTTCGTCCCAGGCTTCGTCTGCTGACGTTTTTTCTCGTTCTTCTCTGCGTTGCCGCGCGCGCCGAGTCCGTCAAAGATCTCAAGCCCGCCGGCTACGTCAACGACTTCGCGCACGTCATCGATCAAAACACAGCGGCGCAGATGGAAGACATCTGCCATCAGATCGATGACAAAGCCCATGCCCAAATCGCGGTCGTCACGGTCAATACCCTGGATGGCGAAGACATCGAGAGTTACGCTGTGGCTCTCTTTCATCAATGGGGGATCGGTGCGAAATCGACGAATCGCGGCGTCCTGATTCTCTATGCGATCCGCGATCATCGCGCCCGCATTGAAGTTGGATACGGCCTTGAACCGATCTTGCCCGACGGCAAGACGGGAAGCTTCCAGCGCGAAGCCATCCCGCTGATGCGCCAGGGCGAGTACAGCCAGGCGCTGCTGCTGGTGACCACTCGCGTTGCGGATGTGATCGCGCAAGATGCCGGAGTCCAGCTCACCAATGCGCAGCCGCAGGCTCCCGCCCAACCCGACAACGAACCGGAAGGAGGCATTTCTCTCGGCGGCATCATCCTGATCATCATCGTTATACTGATCGTTCTCGCGACGCCATTGCGCAGTATTCTTTTCTGGATGCTCTTTTCGAACGTGTTCGGCGGCGGGCGTCGTGGCGGTTGGGGCGGCGGAGGCGGCTTCGGAGGGTTTGGCGGCGGTGGAGGAGGCGGAGGCTTCGGCGGATTCGGCGGTGGAAGTTCGGGCGGCGGCGGTTCGAGCAGCAGTTGGTGATGTGGAAGAGCGGCGCTTTAGCGCCGCGTGAGCGGCTCACAAATAACGGGCTCTAGCCCCCGATGTTCACGAACGTAGAGAACTATGTTTCCTGACGACAAGATTCAAGAATTCATAAGACGCGCTCGTGAGTCGGCCGAGGCGAACATTGAATCGATCATTCTGTTCGGCTCGGCCGCGACAGGAGATTTCCATACCGGCTTGTCGGATGTGAATCTCTTCTGCGTTCTGCGCGACACTTCATTTGCATCGTTCCAGCGCCTTGCTCCCGCCGTCAAATGGTGGGAGGGACAAAGGCAGCCGCCCCCGCTCTGTATGACGCGTCATGAACTGGAGCGCTCGACAGACGTCTTCACCATCGAATTACTCGACATGGTGCAGCATCACCGCGTGCTGTTCGGCGACGATGTGCTTGAGACATTGCACATCCCCATGAACGTGCACCGAATACAGGTGGAGTATGAGCTTCGCGAAAAACTCGTGCTGCTCCGCCAACACGTTCTGGTTGCCGCGAACGACGACTCGCGGCTCTGGGACGTCGTGCTGCACTCGGTTCCATCGTTTGTTACGCTCTTCCGCCACGCCCTGATTGTGCTGGGCGCGGAATCTCCGTCCCGTCGCCGGGAAGCGGTTGCGGCGGCAGGGAAACTGTTGACCTTCGATACATCCCCGATCGAGCAGGTGCTCGACGTGCGTGAGCGCAAGCTGGAGAAAAAGAAGTTAGACCTCAAGGAGCTTTGCGCCGGTTATCTGGCCGCGATCGAGAGAGTCGCGGAAGCAGTCGATCAGGCGGCAGATTCAGAATCGGCCAAGAATTCGTAAATATTAGAGGAGGCGCTTGTGGGCAAAGGACTGATCGCAATACTTGTCGTAATCGTGATTGTGGGCATCATTGCGCTCGCCATCTTCGGACAATACGTGGGCGTGCGCAACACGCTGGTCAGCAAGAACGAGGCGGTGAAGTCCGCATGGTCGCAGGTGGATATCGTACTGCAGCGGCGCGCCGACCTGATCCCGAATCTCGTCGAGACAGTAAAAGGGTATGCGAAACAGGAGCAAACTGTGTTTGGCGACATCGCGAAAGCACGATCGGCGCTGTTGTCCGCCGGAACTCCGCAGGACAAGATCGCTGCTAACAACCAACTGGATGGCGCTCTCGGCCGGTTGCTGCTGATCGTAGAAAATTATCCGCAGCTGAAGTCGAATGAGAATTTCCTGCGATTGCAGGACGAACTGGCCGGCACCGAGAATCGGATAGCGGTCGAGCGCAAGCGCTATAACGACACGCTACAGGACTACAACACCTACGTACAGCAGTTCCCGAACAACGTTTTCGCGGGATGGGCGGGATTCAAGCCCAACCCGGCGTACTTCCAGGCGTCGGAAGCGGCGCGGCAGGTTCCGAAGGTGGATTTCTCAGCCCCGGCCTCGCAACAAACTCCGCAACCTGCACCGGCACATTGACCTCGGGTGACATTTTCCCGGGTCTCGCAAAATCGGCGAGACCCGGGGCACCCCTATGCAGTGGTGGTTTTCAGCCACCCTGACACGCTAGCCAGCACCTGCTCTCCCTACAAATCCCTATTGACCCGGCCCCCAAACCGTGATTAGATGCGCGGAACGAGAGCAGGTCCAACCGAGGCCAGCCCAACTTTCAGCGCGAGCGAACCCGAGGTGTGTATGTACGTTCTCTCTCGCGCCTGTTTCGTTTTTCTGCTCGGTTTTGCAGTTCTCACTCTGATCTCAGCCGCCAGCGCACGTGATGTCGTCCTTCCCGCCGGCACTCTTCTGCAGTGCACGATGAACGAACCGAACTTTTCGTCTGCCACCGTGGACGTCGGCGATCCGGTTCTCTGCCATCTCAGAGGGGTCACCGAATTCGGCCAGCAGGCCTTTCCGCGCGGCAGCTATCTCGTGGGACATCTCGACTCCGCCAAAAATCCCGGCCACTTCTGGGGCAAGGGATATCTGAAAGTCCAATTCGATCGCATCGGTCTGCCCACGGGCGACCTGCCGCTGGAAGCCAAAATCATCGCGACCCGCGGGTACAAAGTCGATAAGCAAGGCAAAATTGACGGCAAAGGCCACGCCAAGCGCGATGTTGTCGAATGGATGCTGCCGCCGCTATGGCCATGGAAGGTGATCATGCTGCCGGCGCGTGGGCCGAAGCCGGCGCTGAAAGGCGAGAGCGTTCTGAGTCTGCGCTTGATGGACGATGTCTCGATCCCGCAGGTCGCTCAGACCTTTGGTCCGGGATGGCACTTCTTCGATCGCTTCCAGAACAGTTCGTATGCGGATCCGCAGTCGGCGAATTTGCGTCCGCAGCTTACGACTCGCCCGGTCGTTCCTGCCAGTGATTCATCTGTGCCGCAGGCCACATACGCTACGTATGTAACGCATGATGTGAGCGCGACGAATGTCGGCGCGGCCTCGCCGGGGATGCCGGTGTTCGTGCTGAACTCCGGAACGGTGCTTGCGGTCAACGGCTACGGATATTCCGACAGTCGGATCACGTATTCGCTGGTAGGCGGCGGCACTGGCGTGATCTCCACGGATGATATCGATTGGAGCACGACTACGCGAGTGAACAATCAGCGCGGCGTGCACATGACCCTGCACAGCGGGCACGTGAATGCGGGCACGCCAGGTTTGTAGCCGTTTTGTGTAGCCCCGGAGCCATTGCTCCGGGGTTGCGCGCGCAGTGCGCAATCAAGGTGGTTCATCCCGCCTCGCTGCGCTCGGCGGAGGGGAGGAATGCCTCCGTCCCTACACAAGCCGAGGGCGGCACGCTTTCTTTGCGACTTTCCCCACCCGGGCAGAATCCGATTGCCATGAGCAAAGTCAACCTCGCGCAGAAATTCTCGAAGATTTCCGAATACTGGAAGCCGTATGTCGCCGCCGAGCTCAATGGACAGCAAGTCAAGCTCGACAAGATAAAGGGCGAGTTCGTCTTCCATCATCACGAGAATGAAGATGAATTGTTCCTGGTCGTGAAGGGCCGCTTCCGCATGGAGTTTCGCGATCATCACGAGTGGATCGAGGAAGGCGAGTTCATCGTCGTGCCGCGTGGCGTCGAGCACAAACCCGTCGCCGAAGAGGAATGCTGGTTTCTGCTGTTTGAGCCCGCCTCCACGCTGAATACGGGAAACGTCGTGAACGAGCGCACCCATCACGAACTGGAGAGACTGTAGATTCAGGATCAGCGCTGAGTTGCACCGAGGCGTGTCCGCCGTGTGGGTAGAATAGTGACGTGGAGCTTGTTGTCTACACTGCCTTCTGGTGCCCCGAGTGCCGCGAGGCCAGACGCTTTCTCGCGAAACATAACATCCCATACAAAGAGATCGATATCGAGACCACGCCGGGCGCGGTAGAGGAAGTGATCCGCCACACTGGGCGTCGTGCGATCCCTCAATTTGTCATCGATGGCGAGTGGGTCCAGCCTTATCGCCCCGGCGAGGGATTCCTCTACGAGGAAATGTTGGAGCGGCTGGGGATCAAGAAATAGCGGAGCTCTCCGCGGGCTTGCAACACTGCGCCGTCGCCTTCCCAGAATTTCCGCCCAAAACCCGGACTCTCGGGTATTTCCCCCATAACCCCCGGACAAACCCTTCGGTACCGTAGCGCCACTTCACGGGATACGAGAAGATAGGCCTCCGAGTCTCCAGATGTCAGATCGCGCAACCGCGAACAGACTGAATCAGAAGGACTTGGGGTCAGTTCCCCTGACGCACATGGCCAACACCGAGATCACGTCAAGCCCCGAAGCCGGCCCGACCCCGGCAGCAGCGTCAGAGTCCCGCGTTTGCGATAGCTGGCAGCAGGTTCTGCAGGGTGTTCTAGGAGTCCTGCTCCTGCTGGGCGCCGTGGCCATGGTTCACTATTACGGGCCCACGGCGACACAGGCGCTTCCACCCGATGATCTTCTCAAGCAAGTTCATGATCTGAGGGCACAGGTCGAGCAACTCAAGCAAGAGCAGGCGATGCCGGCGGTTGTGCTCAACCGCTATCGCAATTCGATTGGCTACATTTACGGTATCTATCAGGTGGGATTTCCCAACGAGCATCCTGCCATCCGCGCGCGAGTTTCCGGCACTGGGTTTCTGGTTGGAGAAGGCCTCCTGGCCACGAATCGCCATGTAGCCGAGCCTTGGTTCGGAGATGACGAAGCGGAAAAACTAATTGCGAACGGGGCGCAGGCATCGCTCGAGAGTCTGGTCATCTTCTTTCCGAATTCGCCGACTCCGGTGACGTTGTCGCCGGCCACGGTATCGCGCACAGCGGACCTGGCGGTGCTGCGAGTCGCGGATTCGGACGCCGTTCGAGGGTTGCCCATTCTGCCGCTGGCAAAGTCTGCGGGCGCTCCGGGACAGCTGGTCACAGTGATCGGTTACCCCATGGGAATTGCCGGCATGGTTGCCAAGTCACCCACCGGAATCTACGAGCGCCTGGCTTACCGGCATAACGACATCAGCGCGGCCAGCGAATTGGCGGCGCTGTCGCTGATCCGGCCCTCGACTACGTGCGGACATCTCGGCGACGTGGTTGGCGACAAGCTGATCTACGACGCTCCTACTGCTCACGGCGGCAGCGGAGGACCAGTCTTTAATGCCAACGGCGAAGTCATCGGCGTCAATTCGGCCTACATGGATGGATTCAGCGGAGGGACTTTGGGCGTGTCCGTCGAGTCCCTGAAGCCGCTGATCACGCAAGCCCAGACGACGCACTAATCTTCATTTCGCAGAATGATTTTCATTGCGCTTCGCGCAACCCCACGGCCAATGGCCCCGGGGCTACATGCCTTGTGTAGGGGCGGAGAGCATTCCTGCACTGCGAGTGAAGCGAGTGCGAAAGACCTTTTTATCCCTCGCCAAATTCGCGGTAACGGCGCAGCACATCCGCTTGCGAAATCACGCCTTCCAACTGTCCGAAATTTGCGCGGCTGACTACGGGGATCAGCGGCCAGCGATCCACATAGCGCAACGCGACCTCCAGCGGCAGATCGGGATGGAGATAAGGGACAGTCTGGTCAGACAATAGCGAGCCTACATTCGCCGTCGCCTTTCCTGCAGAAGCCTCTTTCTGCAATTGCTCTTTGGTTACAACGCCCCAGGCATTCGAACGCACCCGAACCAGGAGTTGTTCGAACTCGGAATGATCCAGGGCTCGGAGCGCCTGCTCCAGCGAAAGGGCGGCGTCCAGCACAGGGCCCTGAACTGGCTGCATGGCGTCTTCGACATGCAGGACGTCTTCTTCGCGTTGCTCTTCCATCGAAGGCAGCTCAAGGCCGTCCTGTCGCGTTAACAAGTCGAAGATTGCGAGCGGCTGCAGGCCGCGCGAGATCACGTAAGCGAAAGTGTTCGCGACGATCACGGGCACGATGATGGAGTAATTTCCGCTTACCTCGAGCACCATGAAAACCGACGTCATTGGAACGCGTAGAAATCCGGCAAACAATACGCCCATGCCCACCAGGGCGTAAGTCCCGGGAGATATGCTCAACTGCGGCAGCAGATAGTGCTCCGCGCCGCCGACTGCCGCGCCCAGCATTGCGCCAATGAAGAGAGTAGGGGCGAACATGCCGCCCGGAGTCCCGCTCACGAACGAGAGTAGCGTGGCGAGAATTTTGAGTCCCGCCAGAATCGCCAGAAATTCCCACGTGAATTGCCCGTGCATGGCTTGATCGATGTACTCGTATCCGGCGCCCATGACCTGCGGTGCACCGAGCATGGCGATGATGCCGATGAGCAATCCCGCGATCGCAGGCTGAAAATACTGCGTCCAGCGTGGCAGCGCCTTGCATCGCGGACGCAAGGTGGCGATGCCGCCCGCGAACACCACCGACGCCAACCCGCCCACCACGCCCAGAATCGCGTATGCAATCAGCTCCGACGGCCGTCGCAATTCGACCGCGGGAATGCGAAACAGCGGCTCGGAGCCGAGAAACCAGCGCATGATAACGACGCTGGACACTGCGGACAGCACGACTGAGCCGAGAATGCCCGCCGTCCACCGGCCAATAACTTCTTCAATCACGAACAGGACGGCAGAGATCGGGGCGTTGAAGGCGGCCGCTAGTCCTGCTGCCGCGCCGACCGGCGCAATCAGCCGCATGCGTTCGCGCGAAAGACGCATCCGGCGTCCCAGGGCCGATGCCAGGCATGCGCCGATCTGCAGCGAAGGATCCTCAGGGCCCAGCGAGTGTCCCGAGCCGATGGCCAGCGCGGCGGTGATGAATTTGCCAATCGCGGTGCGGAACGGAATGTATCCGTTATAGATGTAGAGCGCGGCCTTGGTCTGATTGACGCCACTGCCACGAGCCCGCGGGAAAAAGTGAATGACGAGTACGGCTATAACCAGCCCCGCCAGACTGGGCGCGAGAAGCAGGCGCAAAGGAGTCAGCACGACGCCGGTTCCCAGCAGGTACAGCCGCGACCAGTCGATCGCATAGCGAAAGCAGACCACTGCCAGCCCCGAGAACACTCCGATGAATACCGAGAGCACCAGGAAGAAACGGTCCTCGCGAAAGAACGCGCGCCACAGTTCGCGGGAATGCATCCAGCCCGCTGGTGGCTGGATTTCGTCGAGCGACGTAATCTGGGAATCGGGCTGCGTTCCCACTATGAATTTCCCTCGTGCAACTTCGCAATCAGCAGCAACGCCAGATCCGGTCCGGACGGCGTTCCACACGCGCCGCTCATTGAGCGCTCAATGCGGAACACCAGGTTCATGGCGGAATCCAGTAGATCGGGATCGCGCAACAAATCTCGCGCCGTGATGCGCGGCTTCAGAGCACTCCACTCCTTGGTCAGATCCGAATTTGGCGATGCCGGTGCCGTAGCGGCACTCGCAGGAGTGGTGCAGGCCTGTAATCTTTGTCCGGCCGTCGCGAAGGCGTGCATCACGAGTCGATTCCGTTCTACGGCGGAAATCTGGCGCCGGTATGGATCCATCTGCAGCACCAGTTCGGCTGTCTTCAATCGCTCGGCGCTTTGCGTATCTTGGGGATTGAGCGCCGTCGCCGCCTGCAAATCGTGTTGCGCCAGGAAATAACGCTGCAGTTCGAATGCGGCCTCGCCTGCGCCAGCCAGAGCCGCCTCGTTACGCTTGTCTGACTTCAACGCGGCATTGTAGGAGACGAGCGCATGGTCGAAATCTCCAGCACGCGCGAAGAAATCTCCGATCTGTTTCTGTAATTCTGGATTGTCGCCCGCGTTGGCTTCGAGCGCGATCAGTTCCGATTGCGCGTCGGCGGTCTGGTCCAAGCGCAGAAGAAGTTCGATCAACTCCACTCGCGCCGTACGGCGCTGGAATTCCTGATCTCTGGGCCAGACGTCGTTCACGGCACCGTGGTAATAACGGATGGCCTGATCGTTCTTGCCTTGTTGGGCGGCAATGCGCGCCAGTTCCAGGTTGACTAGGCCGTCATCCGGCTGGCGATCCCACAGATTAAGAAGGTAGGCGGATGCCTCTCCGAGATGTTTCATCCCGATCAGCGCTTCGGCCAGATTCAGCTGATAGGCATAGTTCTCGCGGGAATAAAGAAGCGCGGCACGGAAGTCGGTTACGGCAGCATCGAAGCGTTTCGCGTTCTGATCCGCCACGCCGCGGCTGAACCAGCGAGTTCCGAGCGATTCGCGCTGCTGCTCATAGGCGTGAGACAGGCCGGTCACGACAAGGAAGCACGCCACAGCCAGAGCCGCCAGAAGGGCCAGCATCACCGGCCTCCGCCGCAGATACAGCCGAATTCTGAGATCGCTGGGCTTCAACTTTCAGAACACCTGCTCTGTCATAGTATCGCCCACTCTCGTTTGCGTGCAGGCGTTTTCCCTGCCGGGGCCCATGATCGATTAAGTTCGAGATGAATTCTCTCTCGGAGGTTGGAAACGCAGCTGCCGGAGGAAAAAACAGGCGGCCCGATCTTCCGGGCCGCCTGTGCTCGCTTAGCGTGCCATGGAGAGATGGTCGACTCGATTCCGTTGCCAGCACTGATCGTTTTCATCAGTGCAGAAAGGCTTTTCCTTGCCATAACTGATCGTCTTGATGCGATCTTGTGGCACTCCCTGGGACAACAGCGAGCGCTTCAGCGACTCCGCGCGGCTGGTTCCCAGCGCCAGGTTGTACTCTTCCGATCCCCGGTCGTCGCAGTGCCCTTCAACAACTACCTGGATCGCGGGATGCTGCAACAGGAACGCCGCGTCGTTTTGCGACGTCCCGGCCTGATCGGGCCGGATGTTGGCCTTGTCATAATCAAACAGAACATCTTTCACGTTGCGTGCGAAAAGCTCGTCTTCGCTGGGGGAGGGCGTCATCGCAGCAGCCATCTTCTGATTGACCGTCACCCGGGCTGAGGCGTCTTTCGTACCTCCGGGGCCTTTCGCTGTCAAGGTGTATGTCATCGAGCTATCGGGCGTTACGGTTTTCGAACCGGATGCCGGCAGAGTTCCCAGTCCTTGAATGGTAACGTCGCTCGCGTTGTCGGTTTGCCAGGTTAAGGTTGTGCTCTGTCCTTGCTCGATGACGGCGGGATTGGCGGCCAGAGTCGCGGTCGGAGCCACTGGGGGCGGGGCTACTGGGGGCGTCGCCTGAGCTGCCTTTTTGCTGCAGCCTGCAAGGATCAACCCAGCGGCGAGAGTGACTGGCAGGGCGTAGTTCCTCAATCTTGTCGGTCTCATAGAATTCTCCTCAACAATCGTCTGAAATGGCGGAGGGGACTCGAGTCGCAGCCGTGGGAAGAGCAAGCCTGAACGCCCGCCTGAGCGGAGACTCCCGTGCGTCCGCGACAACTGCAAATTGCGTGAGGAAAGAGAAGAGAAAGAATCAGCAGCGCAGTACGGAGGAGGGCTCAGCGGAGAAACAGTCTATCCAGCATTCCATAAGGGAAGAATCTGTCCAGCGCAATGGAATCAGCACAGCTCGCGCGTTTTGCAGGCCGTTGCGGAGCGCTGTCAATGCGGAGCGCACGATCGTCAGACGTACCCGCGCAGCAGCCCGCATCGCAAGCAAAGCCGTTACCGGCCCGTGGATGGCTGAATAAGGGCCGCTCGCCGCGGGAAAAAGGAAAATCGCCAGGACGCAGAGAATCGTCACCAGCGCGAGCGGGCTTCCGTTGCGGAGGGCAAACATGGAAGTGCATCTATTATACCCGTGGGTTCGCGTTCAAGGCTCGAATCGCTGGATTACGAACGGGCGGGGTCGGCTGCGCGTGACGGCGACCTCATCCATTGTGCGAATTCTCAACTTTGGTTTCGATGCGCTTGAGCCGCGCGAACCACCCGGGCTCCAGTTGATGCTCATCGTGCAGGCGCCGCAGGCGAGCGGCCAATACAGCTGCCCGGTTCAGATATCCCACTACCCGGCGCTCGTCGGCACGATCCACCACCGGCAAACGGCCAATCTCAAAGCGCAACATCTTCGCCGCCGCTTCTGAAACCACTTCGTCCGGATATGTGACCACCAGCTTCGTCTTGCCCGCTTCTTCCACGGTCATAGCTCCGCGCGGATCCTTGTCCAAAGCGCGCAGAATATCGCCGCGCGTCACAATTCCAGCCAGCCTCTCATCCTTGTCCAGGATCAGCAAAGCCTCATAGCGCGCCACGGCCGGGTCGTGGCGCGCAATACCCTCGGCAACTTCTGCGACTCGGGTGCCGGCCGGAATCACCGGCGCATTCTTCTCCATGGTTTCGGAAACCAGAGTCTGCGCAAGGACATCGGCTTCGTAGTCCTGATGAACGTGAAGCCCGCGGCGGGCAAGCTTTTCGGTCATGATGGAACTGCGCGGCATGAATAACATCGCGATGCCGTCGGCAATCACCGCGACCAGCATCAGCGGCAGCACCGAGTTGTAATCGCGGGTGATTTCGAAGGCGAAAATGATGAACGAGAACGTCGCCCGTGATGCCGCTCCGAAGACCGCTCCCATCGCCACCAGCGCAAAAGCTCCGGGCGAAAGATGGGCGCTCGGAAAAATCCGGTTCGCAATCATGGCGTAGAGCCCGCCCATGGCCGCGCTCCACATGAAGGTCGGCGCGAGCAAGCCGCCGGAAGTTCCCGACCCGAGCGAAAGCACAAGCGCGGCGAACTTCGCGAACATCACGACGAGCAGGATTTTCCAGGCAAGTTGCCCGTTGAGGATGGCGCCAATCGTGTCGTATCCCACGCCGAAGACTCGCGGCACGAAGTATCCGATGATGCCGAGTCCCAGAGCGCCGATCGCCGGCCACCACAATTCATCGACCGGCAATTTTTCAAATGTGTCTTCCACCCAGTAGAGGGCCTTGCTTAGTCCCACCGCTGCGAGTCCGCAGAGCGGTCCAAGGACGAGGTAGAAGAGCAAGGCGTGGGGAACGCCGAAGTCCATCTCGCCGACCGTGAACATGGGCCCCGGACCGAGCAACTGCATGTGAACCGCAGTCGCCAGCGTGCTGGCGATTACCAGCGGAATGAATGACCGCGACTTGAACTCGAAAAGCAGCAACTCGATGGCAAGAATCACGCCGGCGATCGGCGTGTTGAACGTCGCCGACATTCCGGCGGCGGCGCCGCAGGCCAAAAGCACTTTCCTCTCGACCGCCGTCGTATGCAGCACCTGTCCGACCAGCGACCCGAGCGCTCCGCCGGTTTGAATGATTGGACCTTCCGCGCCGAACGGACCTCCGGTGCCAATCGCGATCGCCGCCGAAATCGGCTTCAGCAACGCAACCTTCGGCTCGATGCGGCTGCGGTTGACCAGCACCGCTTCCATCGCTTCAGGGATGCCATGGCCTTTGATCTTGGACGAGCCGTACTTGGCCATGACTCCGACGATCAGACCGCCAATAACAGGAATGCCGATGACCCACACTCCGAGATGGTGCCCTCCCACGCTGCGAAACGTAGTCGACCACTCATGAAAGAAGAAGAGATTCGTGAACAGCCCAATCAGCTTGTAGAGGATGTAGGCCACAAGCCCCGCGAGCAGTCCGATGCCCGCCGCCAGAAACGACATCAGCACAATGCGGAACTGCGCTTCCGGCTGCGGCTCCAATGGAGACACTCCGGACGCAGCAACCGGGAAAGCCTCGTTCTGGACAGTGCCTTTGTGATTCGTGTTCACTTTTCTGTCTTTTCCGCTCCCCTCTTCTTTTCCCTCATCACCCGCCGGAGCGCTGCCACCAGATCCGGTGCTGCGCTGCGCAACTCCTCGTGATGGTGCGACGCCAGTTCCTCCAGAACGCGCTCGCCCTTGGGCGTAAGCCCGAGCAGAACCTCGCGCCGGTCGTCCTCGGCCCGTTCCCGCTGAATGTAGCCTCGCGCCTGCAGCCGGTTAATGAGTTCGACCGCGCTGTGATGCTGAAGGCTCATCCGGTTCGCAATCTCGCGAATGCGGGGCCGCAAGCCCTCAGGGAGGCCCTTGATCGCGAGCATCAACTGATACTGCCCACGCTCCAATCCGGCAGCGTGCACTGCGTCGTCGCTGAAATGCAGAAACCTGCGGATCTGATAGCGAAATTCCGCCAGCGCCTGATAGTCGGACGGCGAAAGTTTCCTCATGCCGGCGATTGTATCGTGCCCCGATAGTACATTCTTATTATATCGTGACGCGATATAGGGATCACTTGTCATCCTGAGGCGTGCGGGTGTTTGTGCGATGACGGATCTGGGCGAGCCGCGCCTTGCGTCGCAGAATTTCGCGACGCAGAAATGGCGCGGTTGGCTCGCATCCTTTGCAGTCGCTCTGGCCACTTTCCGCGAACGCGTTTAGAATCCTCTGTCCAATTCAACCTGAGGAAAATCACGTGATCCCCCGCTACACCCGGCCGGAGATGGCCCGCATATGGAGCGACGAAAACCGCTTCCGCACCTGGCTTGCCGTCGAAGTTGCCGCGACTGAAACGCTGGCCGAGGCTGGACTCGTCCCGAAAGACGCGGCAAAGGCCATCAAGGAGCGCGCCGACTTCCGCGTCGAGCGCATCCACGAAATCGAAGCCGAGGTTCGCCACGACGTTATCGCCTTTACCACCGCCGTCGCAGAAATCGTCGGCCCGCACGCACGCTGGTTCCACTACGGACTCACGTCCAACGACGTCGTCGACACCGCGCAGGCCCTTCTGATCCGGCAGGCGTCGCAGGTGATCGCGCAAGACCTGCAGCGGCTCGCCGAAGTGCTTGAGCGCCGCGCGTGGGAGTTCAAAGACACTCCCATGATCGGGCGCACGCACGGCATCCACGCCGAGCCGATCACCTTCGGATTCAAGATCGCCAACTGGTATTCGGAGACGCAGCGCAACATCGAGCGCTTCATTGCCGCTGCCGAAGACATGCGGGTGGGGAAGTTCTCGGGCGCGGTCGGCATCTTCGCGCACCTCACGCCGGAACTCGAAGAGAAGATCTGCGCGCGCCTGGGATTGAAGGCCGCAGCTGTTTCGTCGCAGGTGATCCAGCGCGACCGTCACGCGCAGTATCTGGCGACGCTGGCGGTGATCGCTTCGACGCTCGATAAGATCGCCACCGAGGTTCGCCACCTGCAGCGCACCGAAGTCCGCGAGGCCGAGGAGTTCTTCAGCGAGAAGCAAAAGGGATCGTCGGCGATGCCGCACAAGCGCAATCCGGTGAATGCCGAGCAGATCAGCGGCCTGGCGCGCGTGGTGCGCAGTAACGCGCAGGCGGGTTTCGAGAACGTCGCGCTGTGGCACGAGCGCGACATCTCGCATTCGTCGGCGGAGCGCGTCATCCTGCCAGACTCGACCACGCTCGCCGATTACCTGCTCACGAAGACCGCCAACCTAGTCGACACGATGTTCGTCTATCCCGAGCGCATGCGCGCGAACCTGGAATCGACGCACGGGCTCATCTTCAGCGGACAGCTTCTGCTCGATCTGGTCGAGCACGGCGTCTCGCGCGAGGACGCGTATCGGCTGGTGCAAAGCCATGCCATGCGCGCGTGGAAGGAGGGCCTGAACTTCCACGACGAGATCCTCGCCGACAAGGAGATCGCGTCCAAAGTCCCGCGCAAGCAGATCGAGCACGCCTTCGACCTGCAAAGGCAGCTGAAGAACGTAGATAAGATTTTTGAGAGGGTGTTTGGGGAGAAGGCGGCGGTTGGGAAGAAGGCGCCAGACAAGTCACGCAAATGGAAATAAACGTTGCGAGTGGCACGATCCCGGAAGCGGGGGCCTTTAGCGCCGCGTGGGGACTCTCTTAATTGGAACACGGCTTCAGCCCCTGACATTGCTATTGCGAAGGAAACATAGCCACAGGCCCTAAAGGGCGATCAATTATGTGCCCGAACGCGGCCCTGAAGGGCCGCTCTTCCACGGTGCTACATTTCCACGGTGAGGGTCCACCGTGGAAGAGCGGGCCTTCAGGCCCGCGTCGGGGTCTCTTTCAATGAACAGGGGCTTTAGCCCCTGTGGGACGGGATCCAGTCGCATCAGTCCAAAGGCCGACGAATAGGGATAGTCTTCCACTCGATCCACCAAACGCGCTCGCACTGGATTCATTCGAATGTACTCCCGATGTTGTTCATAATCCTCCCAATCGCGAATGCGATGATTCGTGAAACTGGGCTGCCACATTGGACCGCGAGTCTTCACGCGATAGGAGAATCCTCCCTTGATGAACTGGATGGCCCGTTCCAAAGAGATCTCGGGGGCGGGCGTGAGCAGCACATGGACGTGGTCGGGCATGATGACGAATTCATGCAGAAGAAATTTACGTTGGTCGCGATAGTGCGCGAGTGTGTCCATGAGGAGTTTGGCTTTTGTCTCGCGACGAAAGATGGGAAGACGTTGGGCAGTTACGGTCGTGACGAAAAATACGCGTTCGGAATCCATTTGGCAATATTCGCGAGCTTTGGGGAGCGTGTCGGTGAGGGATGTCACAAGCGCCTGTGGAGAATTCCAAAACGGGAAATAGGGCCAAAGGCCAATGGGCTACCGTGGAGGAGCGGCGCTTTAGCGCGGCGTTGACGTCTCTTCAAATCTGCGCTTTAGCTGGGGTTTGTATAGCGCGAGGAAAACGACCACAGGCCCTAAAGGGCAATCAATTCTCCGCCCTAACGCGGCCCTGAAGGGCCGCTCTTCCACGGAAGGTTTAAGCGTGGGCCTTGGTTACGCCTAAGCTCCGGCTCCTAGTACCTCCCAAGCGAAGATTCTGACGACTTGATGCACAGGATGTACGAGCCCTTCCCTCCGAACTTCGATCCGATCCGAGAGCTTTAAATGAGCCACATGTTTCGCGATCACCTCGAAAGAGTCAATCAATGGTGTGAGGTCGATTTTTGCAGGCAGGTGTTCATAGCCGATTACGACGACTGCTTTTCGCTCAGTGCATCCGAGGTCGTTCAGCTTCCAACAATCCCCGAGAGTGCTGATGTTTCCCTTGTATGGATGAAGAAGGTTTACTGACCAATTCTCGGCTTCAAGGCCGTTATCTCCGAAAGGTCTTACGATCTTAAACTCAACCGCCCAGTGATCCATGACCAACATATCCGGAGTTCGCTTGGTCAGAACCTTTTGGGTTATCCCCGGAACGGCGTTGAAATACGCGGCTATTTGCTTTACCAACTGTGGCTCGCCATAAGGGCCTACTCCGGGCTGAAACATCCGGAACGGAATACGGCTGGTGTCAACGTGCACAATAGCGCTCGCTATTTGCGTGACTAAGACTTCGAGATTCATTTGCCGAACAACACGGGGCACGGCGTTTGCCGTGCCCCCGATTCACAGCTTACGTCTACTCGACTGCTACGACTTGTTGACCTCAGCGGCTAAAAGCCGGTGAGATTTGTTCGCTTCCTATCGGCACGGCTAAAGCCGTGCCCTTCCCAAAATCTATCGGCGGTGCTTCAGGTAGTCACTGAGCGACGCTGAGTCGGTTTCACGTAAGACAGTGTCGAGCTTCGCGTCGCTCCTGAACCCCGCGGCAAACTCATCACCGTACTCCCTCCGCAGGGTTCGCACGAGCGTATCGCCCCTCTTGCGGCGAATTTCACCATCCTCGTCGCGGCATCGATTGTCCAAACCGCTATTGCAATTCCTCCCCATGTTTCCCCCAAACGTTCGCTCGACCGCCTGCGGCAATTTCACAGGCACGAAGTAATCCTCTGGATACAAATAGTCCTCGCCAGACTCGTCAACGACCCGGATTTGATGAAGCCTGGTGTCTACCTGATCCGGGATAACCTTGTAGATCTTGCGCACCTCCAGCGAGGCAGCGTAGCCTTCATTGCGGACGCAGACAGCGAAGTGAACGTCGCGCTTCACGCTAGCGGATAATCCTTTTGATTTTGTGTTCCACCGCACCGATCCCATGGGCCTCATACCAGTGAATCTCTGCACGGCATATCGTACCATCAGAAAACTCTACATTCGCCGCGCCTTTAAGCTTTCTCCAGCGTCCTTTCCCATATGCCTTCCACAAGCGCTGGCGCTCACGAATGGCTTTGCCGGATGCAATCAATTCGACGTTCGTGATGCGTCCAACAATTTTGAAGTGCATGCCGCTTGTATCGCCGCGGAAGTCTAGCGGCTAAAAACCGAGCTCAGTTACGAACGCTCGCCAGGCCATGTGGGATTCCCGCGTTATGCCGTAACACGAACGGCGCCTTACGTCCTCCGCGTTAATGTACTTCCGCGCCGCGTCAACCAACCCCCACCGCCGGTGCTCGATGAAGGCGAGTGAGTTTTCTGAAATAAATCTAGCCAAATCATAGTCCCTCATAGTCATCGTCTCCCATTGCTGCCTTGCGGCTGCACCTTTCTCGGTCAATCTTTTTACGAGCAGCCGCTGGTCGAGCCGCAGCTCATGCAGCGGTAGCAACTCCCGTTCCGCGTCATGATCGAGCCGCAGAAGCTGCACGAGGGCGCGTCTCCGAGGTCGACGATATTCGACAGCGCGTCGGCGGCGTGGACCGAACCAGTCCCGAGTCGCGAGTCGCGAGTCGCGAGCGATTCTTGCGTGCCGGTTCCTGAGGCCTCGGGACTCAGGTCTCGGGACTCGGGACTCGCCTTCAGTCTCAAGTTCTCGAACAGCATCTGCTGCTGGCCGGTGAGGAAGCGCAGTTGCAGCCAGCGGAAGATGTAGTCCATGATCGACTTGGCATATCCGATTTCAGGATTCGTGGACCATCCGCTGGGCTCGAAGCGCGTGTGCGCGAACTTCTCGCAGAACAGTTTCAGCGGCACGCCGTGCTGCAGCGCGATCGAAACGCCGAGAGCGAAGCTGTCCATCAGGCCGCTGACGGTCGATCCTTCCTTCGCCATGGTGATGAACAGTTCGCCGGGCTCTCCGTTGGGATAGAGGCCAACGGTGATGTATCCCTCGTGGTCGCCAACTTTGAATTTGTGCGTGATCGAGGCGCGCTCCTCCTGCAGCTTGTGGCGGACGGCGCGCGGCGGAGCGTTCAGATCTTCTTCTTCCATCACAACCTGTGTGGCGCGGGCGCCCTCGCCCGCGTTCCCCGAGCTAGCCGTCTTCGTTCCCGCTGCTGACAGCGGCTGCGACTTCTTGCAGCCATCGCGATAGATGGCCACCGCCTTCAGGCCCAGCTTCCAGGCCTGCAGGTAGGCGTCGCTGATGTCGTCGATGGTCGCGTTCTCGGGAAGATTGACGGTCTTCGAGATCGCTCCGGAGATGAACGGCTGCGCGGCGGCCATCATGCGGAGATGACCGGTGTAATGAATCGACCGCGTCCCCTTGGCCGGCTTGAACGAGCAGTCGAAGACGGCGAGGTGATCGTCTTTGACGTTCGGCGCGCCTTCGATTGTGCCGGTCGCGTCGATGTAGCTGACGATGGCGTCGGTCTGCTCGTGCGTGTATCCGAGCTTGAAGAGCGCGGTGGGCACGGTGTTATTGACGATCTTGATCATGCCGCCGCCGACCAGCTTTTTGTATTTCACCAGCGCGAGATCGGGCTCGATGCCGGTGGTGTCGCAATCCATCATGAAGCCGATGGTGCCGGTGGGAGCGAGCACGGTGACCTGCGAGTTGCGATATCCGAATTTTTCTCCGTGGGCGAGAGCTTCGTCCCAGCAGGCCTTCGAGGCTTCGTAGAGATTCGTCGGAACGTTGCCCTTGTTGATGCCGTTGACGCTGGCGCGGTGCATGCGGATGACGTCGAGGAACGGTTCACGGTTGATGTACCAGCCGGGGCAGGCTCCGCCTGGCATGGCTTTTTGTGAACCCCGCTCGATGTCCTGCCCGATGTCCTGCCCGATGTTTGTTTCTGAAAGGCTCTTACGCGTCGCTTCCGTCGCCGGTGTCAGCGGCTCGCATTCTTCGGCAATCCTGCTGGATTGCAGATAGGCTTCGCCGCACATGATGGCTGTGACGCAGGCGGCGTAGTCGCGGCCGGCATCGGAGTCATAGGGAAGTCCGGCAGCCATCAGCAGCGCGCCGAGATTGGCATAGCCCAGTCCGAGCGGACGATAGTCGTGCGAATTGGCCATGATCGCCTGCGTCGGATATCCGGCGTTGTCGACCAGGATTTCCTGCGCGGTGATCAGGACGTCGACCGCGTGACGATAGGCCTCGACGTCGAACGTGCCGTTCGGCGCGAACTTCAAAAGGTTCAGGCTGGCCAGATTGCAGGCTGAGTCGTCGAGGAACATGTATTCGCTGCAAGGATTCGAGGCGTTGATGCGAGCCGTGTTCTTCGAAGTGTGCCAGCGGTTGACCGTGGTGTCGTACTGCATGCCGGGATCGCCGCAGTGCCAGGTGGCTTCAGAAATCTTGTGCAGCAGGTCTTTGGCTTTGTAGGTCTTCGCGACTGAACTGTCGGTCACCGTGCGGGTGGAGAAATCCGTGTCGCGGACCACGGCGTACATGAAGTCGTCGGTCACGCGAACGCTGTTGTTGGCGTTCTGGAAAAAGATGGAGCTGTAGGCGTCGGAATCGGGATGCGAGCCGTCATATCCCTGCGCGACGAGCGCGTGAGCCTTGGCTTCCTCCTTCATCTTGCACTCGATGAAGTCGACGATGTCAGGATGGTCGACATTCAGAATGACCATCTTCGCGGCGCGGCGGGTCTTGCCACCCGACTTGATGACGCCGGCGAAGGCGTCGAATCCTTTCATGAAGCTGAGCGGGCCACTGGCGGTGCCGCCGCCGGAGAGCGTCTCGGTGGATCCGCGCAGAGGAGAAAGATTCGTTCCAGTGCCCGATCCCCACTTGAACAGCATGCCTTCGGTCTTCGCCAGAGTCAGGATCGAATCGAGCGAGTCTTTCACCGAGTTGATGAAGCAGGCGGAGCACTGCGGCTTGCTGTATCCGGTGATGCCAAATTCCACTTGCTGCGTCTGGGCGTTCCAGTGCCAGTTCTGGCCGTCGGAGTTAGGCTCGATGCGGTCGCATCCCACGTTGAACCAGACGGGCGAGTTGAAAGCTGCGTATTGGCGCAGCAGGATGTGAGCGAGTTCGTCATGGAACGTGGAGGCGTCTTCGGCCGTTTTGAAATAGCCCTGGGCTTGTCCCCAGTCGCGGATCGTTTCAGCGACGCGCGAAACGAGCTGGCGGACGCCGGTTTCACGGTCCGGGGTGCCGAGCTTCCCATGCAGATATTTCGACGCGACGATATTCGTCGCCGTCATCGACCAGTCTTTGGGGACCTCAACGTCCTTCTGCTCGAAGATCACGTTGCCGTGAGCGTCGGTGATCTGCGCGGTGCGCAGCTCCCACTGGACCTCGTCGTAAGGGGAGACGCCCGGCTTGGTGAACAAGCGGCGGAAGGAGAGGCCGGAAGGCTTCTTCTTCATGACCGAGACGTTCGGGACGAGCGCGGGTCCGGACTGAGTTTCGTTGATGGTCTTTATTTCACGCATGGGGCTCTCTCCTATTAGATTCTATCGGTGCTGCGCCTGATTCGGGCGTCCTGGCCGGTGGACGGCGGAATCGGGTGGTGCGAAATCGGGAAAATTTTGAAAGATCTTCTGAGGGCTAAAGCCCTTTTTTTTCGTGCGGAACGCTAAAGGGCCGCTCTTCCACAGCGGCGGCTGAAGCCGCGCCCTTTCAAATCACAACATTCCGGCTAGAAGCCGGAGGGAAATGGAGGACAGTGGATGTTGGCAGCGGCTCCGGAGTCCAGGTTCGAGACCGCGAGAGGCGATTTCAATCCAACAGCAGTTCGCTCAGCGGACATTCCCAGGTCTCGCAAAACCGGCGAGGCCTGGGGCACCCCAGCCTCGTTTTGTTCCGGAGTAAACTCCACAGAACTGGCGAAGTATGAGCCGATGCCACTGGCTCTTTCGGTAGCCGAAGCCATCCAGGTATTCAAAGCGCTGGTGATGCTGTGTCGCTGCGATGCGTCTTCAATCACGACGAAGCGGAAGAAGTAACGCCCGGAAGCAAGGCGCGCGCGCATGGGGTTCTGATAGGACAGCATGCGGTCGAGCATGAAAGCCATGTCCTCAGCTTCGTAAAACTGGGCGACCGCGAGCATGCGACGAGCGTCAGCGGCGAAAGCCGCAGTCGCCGGTGGGGCGGCTGTCCCCACACCATCCTTGCCAATCTCACCGATTTCTTCGGCCAGCGCGAACACGCCGGGCTTGCTAGGGACGGACAGAAGGCTGTGATGGGATTCGCAGCGAAACCAGCGCGACCAATGTAGGCGGCGATAGTCGAGCGGACGGTCAAACCCGTGCCGGGCCAGCGATTCTGCAGCAAGGCGAGTTAATCCTTCCATCCTGGGCTCCTGAATTCGCGCGCCAGCAGAGAACAAAACTCCCGCAGTCTCTAGAAGGCTTCTACTTTGAACCAGTTGAAGTCGTGCCCCGGGGGAGGACGGGGAACGGTCACCGCACAGATTCAACTTCCGAACTCCGCTGATCCGGACCCCGGAAGGCTGGCTCTCGTTAAGGTTGTGGCGCCGAGCCTACGGATCGAGAAGCCGCGACGCCGTCCTTTGATCCGCGCTGGATGTCAGGTCACCTCCTGCCGGACATCCTGCCGCACATTGGCGCAAGCAATTCACTCTCTTTCCTGCCATTCCGTCCCATTCCCGTGAGTCGGAATTTTCGTGCTTGGGATTGCAAAATTACTCCTGCTTATTGTAGCTGTCAAGAGGGAAACACTATAGGTTGTATCCCTAGCAATGACGGGCTTGGTGCCCCGTCGAGTAAAGATTTTCCACATGGAAGGCGACGACGATCGCTCACATGAGGCGAACGCGGGTCGCCGTGGACGAAACAGGCATTGGAGACTTGCGCCGCGTCCGAGCGACGTCGCTCCGTGGCCGAGCTGAATCCCGCGATGCGTACTGGAAGGCTTCCGGCTTGATCCGCTCGATGCTCAGAGGCTCGATTTGCACCGTCGGCAGATCCAAACGCCGGACTTCACCGGATTCAAATTCGGTCTCGTGGGCTGCGCACGAGTTGGCGTCGTCACCCGGAGCGTCCGCACCTGCCATCGCGACATAGATGTCTTCAAAAATCCGGCGCGGGGCGATGCTGAGGACACCGTCGAACGATTCGACCAGGTAGTCTCCCTTGCGCCCGCAATGCTGGCGCCCGAGATGGTCGGTAAAGCTGAGGCTGGAGCTCAATTGTTTGGCTTTGACCAGGAAGCGAGTGCGATACGTTTTCCATTCGGTAACTTTCATGGCGCGCTGACCCGAGTGCCGCAAGTTGCCTGAAAGCGGCTCCGCCAACGTCGTTCGGGACGGGAGGAGCTCGTTTTTTGGTGTGGGCAAACGAGACTGTACGGTCGAAATGCGTCGGGGTCAATTCAGTATTTTTTGTGCAACTGAGGAAAAGATGGCCAGCCGTGTTTGGCCCCGAAGGAAAAATCGTTGAGCGTGTCGCCGATGATCTGGGAGGGGCGTGCAGACGTGAATTTTCGAATCAGGGAAAAGGCGCAGTGTGGAATTTGATAAAGTGGGCAGCCGGAATATCCACAGAAGGCACACAGGAAATGCAGAAAGGCAGTTTGCAGTTGCCAGTACTCAGTTCTCAGTTGGAGGAACTATGAACCTGAAGATTGCCCCAATCGCAGTGGTCCTCTTATGCGGAACGTTTTTTGCTTCCGGACAAACTGCTGCCACGAAGCAGATTGCGTTGCGCTGTGGCGCGCTGTTTGACGGGCGCGGGGATGCCGCGCGAAAAAATGTCGTTGTCGTCATCGAGGGCGACAAGGTAAAGGAGATCGCGGCCGCGCCGCCGACGGGAGTGGACCTCATCGATCTGTCGCGCGAAACTTGCTTGCCAGGGTTAATCGATACGCACACGCACATTCTGCTGCAGGGAGACATCACCGCCGCCGATTATGATCAGCAACTGCTGAAGCAGTCCCCGGAGTATCGGACGATTCTGGCGACGGTGAACGCACGGCGCGCGCTGGAGTATGGATTTACCTCCATCCGCGATCTGGAAACCGAAGGCGCAGGATATGCCGATGCAGACGTGAAGAAGGCGATCAACAACGGCGTGATACCCGGGCCGCGCATGCAGGTGGCGACCCGCGCGCTGGATGTGACGGGAGCGTATCCACTGCAAGGGTACGCGCCGAACGTCTCCGTGCCTCATGGGGTGCAACTTGTCGACGGACCAGATAACGCGCGCCAGGCCGTTCGCGAGCAGATCAGCCACGGCGCAGATTGGATCAAGGTGTATAGCGATCGCTCGTATCGCGTGCGGGAAGACGGCGTGCTCGATGATATTCCGACCTTTACGCTCGATGAGTTGAAGGCGATTGTGGATGAGGCGCATCGCGAGCGCCACAGAGTTGCGTCGCATGCAATGGCGCTGTATGGGGTGCACAATTCGGTGGAGGCTGGCGTTGACTCAATCGAACACGGGAACTACATCGCCGATGAAGATCTGAAGACGATGGCGGCGCGGGGGATTTTCTATGTCCCGACAATTTTTGTCGGCGAATACGTTGCGCAGGGTAGAGCAGCCGAGGGCGCGCCGGTGTGGGTGAAAATGATCCAGATCCACGAGGACACGTTTCGCCGTGCCATGAAGGCTGGCGTGAAGATTGCGTTCGGCACGGATGCGGGAGGATTCGACTGGAAGGTGGATCCGGCGAAGGAATTTTCGTCGATGGTGAAGTTCGGCATGACGCCGGCGCAGGCGATCCGATCGGCGACCGTGACGGCTGCGGAGTTGCTCGGGATGAAGGATTCGTTAGGTACTGTTGAGGCGGGAAAGTTGGCCGATATCGTGGCGGTTCCGGGAGATCCACTCGCCGATATTTCGATGATGGAGAAAGTGGACTTTGTGATGAAGGGTGGAGTGGTCGCGAAAAAGCCATGAGAGGGGGTTACAGAATTTCCCACCCACAACGCCCGCGCGCGGGAGATCCCTCGCCCCGCCGGTAAAAGCACGGGGCTTCGGGATGACTCCGATGTCAGGAAAATGCGGAATTAGCGGTGCGCGAGTTCGGGTTCGTGCGCTGCCTTGCCGGCCTTGAATGATGCGTAGCGTTTGTTGATCTCGTCCCAATTCACGACGTTCCACCATGCGGCCAGATATTCGGGACGCCGGTTGTTGTACTTCAAGTAATAGGCGTGCTCCCAAACGTCGTTTCCCATGATGGGGAAAAGTCCCTGCGAAATAGGATTGTCCTGATTGGGGGTAGTCACAATCTGGACTTCACCGCTGGATTTCCCGGCGAGCCACACCCATCCTGAGCCGAACTGCTTGGCGCCGGCGTCATTGAACTTGGTCTTGAAATCGTTGAAGTTCCCGAAGGTCTTCTGAATGACTTCCGCGATCGGACCGCTGGGATCGCCTCCGCCTTTGGGCTTCATGATCTTCCAGAACATGGTGTGATTCACGTGGCCACCACCGTTGTTGCGGACGGCAGCCCGGATGTCTTCGGGAATGGCATTGAGATCGCGGATAAGGTCTTCGGCAGATTTGCCGGCGAGATTGGAATGCTTCTCGATGGCGGCGTTCAGATTTTTCACATAAGCACCATGGTGCATGTCGTGATGCAGAGTCATCGTCTGCTTGTCGATCGTGGGTTCAAGAGCGTCATAGGCGTAAGGCAGCGGCGGTAGTTCGTGAGCCATGATTGATCCTCCAGAAAGTTCTGATGATCGGAGACTGGATTTCGATGCAAGTGGATCGATTATAGCGCGGTGGAGGGCTTGAGCAGCTTTACTTTCGGCCGAGCAGGCGAATGCGGGACGTGAAGGCGCGGCCTTCGCACGCGCTGAAGGTGGGGGCAGGGTGAGTTGCGTCGAGCACTGAACTCACCACGTACGGATTGCAGCGTCCGGTGATGTTATCGAACCCGCCGCGGAGAGCGAGATAGTATCCCAGGAAATGGAAGCGCTTCTCGAGCTGCAGGTTCAGAGAGAAATATTCCGGGAAGCGGTGGGAGTCCGCTGCGCCGATCAATTGCTGCTGGTCGGTGAGCTCGTTGAAAGGGAAACCTGTGCGGGCTTCGAGCGAATAAGCGAGTTCGAGTTGATGCACGATCGGCAGCGGGAAAAACGGGACGTAGCCCCAGGACAGAAAGCGATTGGGGGTGTCCCAGGGATACGGGCCGGGCTGCTGCGCGCTCAGAATCGGGCTGTCCACATTGAAATCCAGGACCTGATTGGAATGCGCGCTGGAGCGAGTGTAGGAACCCATCACCGAGTAGGTTTCGCGGAACGTATGTCGGAGAGAGATCTGAAACGCGTTGTAGCGGTCTTCGCGAGTGTTCTCAAGGGCGAAGTTGCCGGTCGCTTCATTCAAAGCGTCATAGACGAATCCGCGTGAGCCGCGTCGCTGAAAGAATTCCGCTTTGAGATAAATGGCGGCAGGAAGTTTCCTTTCCAGACCGGCGCTCCAATTCAGGAATCGCGGCGATTCGAGCGCATTTGTATCGGCGATGAATTGGGTGGTGACTGGGCCGGTGGTCGCGACGCAGGCGGCCGTGCAGTTCGGGGTCACGGAATAGAAAGTGTCCTGGCGTGTTCCGGCGAACGGGCGGGCGACCAGAAAAATGGGAGTCGATTCGTAGATCAGGCCAACACCGGCCGAGAGCTTGGTTGTGCCGGAGTTATCGAGAACATAAGTTCCTGCGAGGCGGGGCGCGACGTTCGCCTGGCGGATGATTTGGTCCCAGTCGAGGCGCACACCGGGCTCGATCAGCAGGCGGTTAGTCAGACTCCAGCGGTCTTCGGCATAGCCGGTGATTTCGGAGTTGTACTGGAAGTGAAGCGGAGCCGGAGTGAACGTCGAATATCGCGTGCAGGGAAAAGTCTCGTCCTGCGTGGCGGTCGAGCAGATGTTGGCCGGTTGGGCCGAAGTGACATTCGGGGCCAGAAACAAAATGGGCTGGCGGAAGAACTGCGCATCGTAGGAAATGCGGTCGAGATCGGTTCCGAACTTGAGATCGTGCCGGCCGTGCCACTGATGTGATGGCAGATAAACGTTCACGATTCCCTGCCAGCGCTCCGCCTTGGTCTGCTGGTTGAGGTAGTAATTGCCGAACGCGGTGTTGGGTGTGATTTCGTAGAGCTGTGTTCCGTATGGAATAAGGTGAGTGCTGTATTGATCGAAGGCGAAGCCCGCTTCGAGGAGTTCGCCTCCGGCAAAGTAGTGCTGCTCCTTCACGCTCCCGATATACGCGGAAGAAACATTTTTCGGATTGGTCAGCTGCGGGCTCAGCGGCGACAGAAAACCATACTGATCGTGAATGTGATTCACCAGAAAGCTGGTGGTAAAGATGTCGCGGCTGGTGAGATTCGATTGCAGCTTGGTGAGATTGCCGAGGCGCAGGACGTGATCGTTGTCCTGATTCTGCGGCAGTTCGGTGTAGATGATGTTGTCGTATTCGCCTTCGAATGCGTTATAGAACCACACCTTTCCCTTTTCAATCGGCCCTGAAAAAGTAAAGCGGGGCAGAAACTGGTCGAAGCGCCAGCCGCGCTTGTTCTGAATGGATGGAATGAAGTTGGTGGCGAAGAAGCGGAAGTGATCGTCGCCAATGCCGGTGTTGAGAGCGAGGACTCCGCCGGAGCCCTTGCCTTGTTCGGCGGGCTCGCGCGACGGTTCGACCTGGATCGAGCGGAAGGCGTCGGTGCTCACGCGAGCCAGCAAGAGGCCATTGGCCGGCTGGGTGACGTTGAATCCGTCGAGCAGAGTGACGGTCTGATAGGTTTGCGCGCCGGCGACGTGCGGCTGGCCGGACTGATCCTGCACGACTCCGGGAATGAAGTTCAGCGCATTGCGGTAATCGTGGGTATCGGGATAGACCATGTCGATAACGTCGAGCCCGCTCAGCGTCTCCTGGGAGGTGATCTGGGAGGGGTCGATCGCGGGAGGAGACTCGTGGACATCGACGACTTCACGGACTTCCTGTTCGTGCGCGATGGAAACCTCGAGGCTCGAAGCGCTGTTGAGTTGAACGGAGGCCTGCAAGAGCGCATAGAACCCTTGCTTTTCGATCCGAAGCTGATATTGTCCGGCGGGCAAGCCGGGGAACGTGCAGCGTCCCGCGAAATCGGTCTGGCAGTGCCACGCGGGCTCGGTTCCGGATTGCAGAAAAATGCGGGCGGCGGGAACGGCGACGCCGTTTTCATCGACAACCAGAATTGTGGGAACGGAAGAGATTTGTGCCGCTGCCGCACTGAGCACAGCGAGAGTGAATAAGAGAGCACGCATGCCCGTGGGATCTATTTTATGGTCGGATGCATTGAGGCCGGGGTTGGTTTTGTGGTGCTGGGTGAAGTCGATGGAGAATTGCTGAGGCAAAGCATAAAACTGTGGCACCAGCGAAATCAGGCCTGAATTCCGGCAGAAACGAGAGCGAGCGCGTATTGTAGTTCGGGTGAAATCTTCGGATGAGAAGGGTGAAAAATGAAAGCCGCCGTTCTTCATGCCATTGCCAAGCCCCCTCGATTCGAAGATTTTCCGGATCCAGTCGCCGGCCAGAACGAAGCAATCGTCACCGTTCGCGCGGCGTCCCTAAAACCTGTTGACAAACAGATGGCGGATGGCTCGCATTACGCCACACCTCGCGAGTTGCCTGCGGTCTGTGGGTTGGATGGAGTGGGGCTTTTGGAAGACGGCACTCGCGTATTTTTTGGCGGTCCCAGAGCTCCATACGGTGGAATGGCGGAGCAAACCGTGGTGCACCGGATGCGCTGTTTCCCGCTGCCCGACACAGTGGATGACATCACAGCCGCAGCGATCTTCAATCCCGGACTTTCGGCATGGGGTGCACTGAAATGGCGGGCGGAACTTTCGCCGGGTCAAAGCGTGTTGATCCTGGGAGCAACAGGAGTCACCGGAAAGCTCGCCATTCAAACCGCCAAGTTGCTGGGAGCCGGGCGCGTGGTTGCTGCGGGACGAAATGAGCAGTCGCTCAACTCTCTCCACAAACTGGGCGCCGATGCCACGATTCGCATCGGAGAATCAAGGCAGGAGCTGATCGAAGACTTGTCTCGTGAACTGAAGAATGGCATCGACGTCATCATCGATTATCTCTGGGGACCTCCAACCGAAGCCCTGCTGGCTGCGATTACTCGGAGTGATCTGCAGCAGGCCGCTTCAAGGGTGAAATTGGTTGAGGTGGGGCAAAGTGCCGGAGCGGTCTTGTCTCTGGAAGCGGCGGTATTGCGGAGTTCACGATTGGAGATTTTGGGAGCCGGGACCGGAAACGCTCCGACCTCACCGGAGGTCTGGAAGGATGCCATCCATCAAATGCTGGCGAATGTTGCGAAAGGTGCACTGCGCATCGAAACCGAACGGGTTGCCCTCGCAGATGTCGAGGCGGAATGGGGCCGGGAGCGTCCGGGGCGAAGGGTTGTATTTGTTCCTTGATCGGGCGGAGGCTGACGAGGGGAGGGCGGTTCCTAGGATTTCGTAGCCAGGTAATCGCAGACGCGCCGGATCGTGTCGCGCTGGTTGTCGTTCAGAGTCAGAAACTCGAATCCGTAGCGCAGGCCCTGGCAGTAGCGGACGATGGCGCGCACTTTGATCGGATAAGGCGACAGTGGCAGCGGAATTTCGAGCGTAACAATCTCACCCGTTTCGAGCGTTCCGGTCAGGGTGGCGCCAATGCCGTCCTGCCCCATTTCGACTGAACGTCCCCAGCAGGTGCGGAACTCGCCAGCCTGAAACATCTTGACCTGCAGGCGGACATCGAGTGGGAAGCGCGGGAAGCGTCGCGTGAAGTTCACCTTGCCCTTGCGCGGCTCGCCGGCCTGCACCTCAACTCCGTTGGCGCCGGCGGCTGCGGCTTGAGCTTTCTTGTCGGTGCTCATGCACACCTTCCCTCAACTTTACTAATTGCCGTGCAGCAGGTATCCAGGCTCGAGCGGCAATTTCCCCGCGAGCTTGATCACCGACACGCTGCTATTAATGGCATACACATCCACTACCCCAACGGCCCCTGGAATGGATGCAACTTTGTTCACAAGATCTTCGTCGGAATCGACGATCATGATGGCAGGATGGCCGACGCGGCCGTGATTGGCTGTCGCCACCAGTTCTTTCACCTGCGCTTCCGGCATCTCATAGACTTTTTCGAGAAACAGCTTCATCTCGGGCGACGACGGAGCGCGCATAATGAAGGTCACGGACTTGCCGTCGGGCCATTTGTTGGTCTGCCCCTTGCAGACTTTGACCAGCTCGGGAAATGCCATTGTCGAGACGGCGTTCCCTTTGTTGGAAACCAGCGCCAGATCGCGCGCTGCCGCCAGCGAAGCGCAGACCGCCATGAAGAGAGACAGGCTAAGAACTCGACAATAGACCACGCTCACTCCCGCAACATGGAATGCTAAGAGATTTTCGTGGAATTTGGTCATCGGCTCAACGGTCACTTAGGTCATGTACCATTGGAGTACTCCGCAGAGAAGGCTCTTGCCGGAATTCGGTCGGGTGATCGGGGCAGCAGCCCTAGTCCGGGGTCTCCGCAGCCTGTGGAAAATCGGGCCAGAACCCAAGGACCTCAAGTATTGGCAAGTGGCGTGGGATAGGGTAGGCTATGCCTTCTTCCTATTGCCATTCTTAAAAGGAACCAGCCAATGACTAATCGTGTAGCATACGCCCCGCAAGACTTCCAACAGATGTGCAAGCAAGCGGAGAGGGATCACGAGTCGAAAAAGTTGGTGGTTCTGATGGAACGCGTGAAGCGTAAGATCGCCGAGCGCGACAATCCGACCCCCAAGACTGATCCGCCGTCCATCTCGATGCAAGATCGCGGACTGAACCGCTTGCCCAGCCGGTCCGTGCCTCTCGAAAGATAACCGCTCAGCCAGCTTTAACGGTGCCGCGTTTGTAAACCCTCGCGTCTGGACATTCCTCTTTGCACAATTTGTTTTGCGATACAGTGAGGCAACGAGAGCCTCGTGCCGAACGCGAGTGCGGGTTCAGTTTTTCCCTTCCCTTGGAGGCAGTTGATGTACGGCCCCTATTCCAATTCCCAAGCGGACTTGAGTTCGTTGCGGGATGTGGAGTCCCAGATTCGTGAGCTTACCCAGGACTTCGTAACCTCTTTTAATACAGCAAATTACGATCAGGCCGCGTCGCTGTTCGCCAGCGATGGGGTCATGATGGCGCCGCAATATGAAGGTGCCTACGGGCACAGGTCCGTGGAGCAATTGCTGCGGCAAATGGGCGAAGCCGGATATCGTGACCTGCGCCTGGAGACCACACGCGTGGATCATGCCGGTGGGATGGCGATGGAACTCGGCCGCTTCTCGATCACACAGCATAAGCCGGACCGGACTGCCACCGTGCAAGTTGGGAAGTACGTAAAGGTGTGGCGCAGGCTCGGCGCATGGCTCATCGTCGCCGATTGCTGGAGCAGGACTTCGCGGGCGGTAACCGAGCACGCCGCCTGAATCTCGGTCGCCTCAGTTCCTACTTGCAGGCTGCCGAGTCCGGGAGTAGGTTGTTCCGAACATGGAGCAGAATCCACACACGACTTCGAAGGTGGAAAGCGGCGCGGCGGTAGCGAAGGCGGTGGTTCAGATTCAGGACAATCCGGGTCAGTATTGTCCGAATTGTTCGACGAAATTGCGCGAGAGCCGCTGCAAGTTGAAATGTCCGGAGTGCGGGTTCTATTTGAGCTGCTCCGACTTCTATTAGATTGCAGATCTCAGAGTTTTTGATTTCAGAATTGAACCCCGCTGTGCTGGTCTCTGCTTTTTCATTGCATCCAATCCACACTGCAATCTGAAATCTACAATCTGAAATCGACCCGGTCCGTGACGCGTTTGTCGTCCACCGTCTACAATGGCAGGGGCGTCTGGTCGAAATCATACGAGGAGAAAGCTCATGCAACGCAAGGCAAGCGCAGTTTGGAAAGGCGGGCTCAAGGATGGCAAGGGGACGATTTCGGCTCCGGGCGGAGTGCTCAACAACACGCAATATTCGTTTGCTCAGAGGTTTGAAAACGCCCCGGGGACGAATCCCGAGGAATTGATTGCCGCGGCGCATGCGGGATGTTTCTCCATGGCACTCTCGGCACAACTGGGGACAGCCAACCTGACGCCCGAGAGTATTTCGACGACGGTAACGCTTTCGCTGGACAAGTTGGACTCGGGCTGGACGATCACGTCGAGTCACATTGATGTCGTCGGCAAGGTGCCGGGGGCGGACGCGGCCACGTTCCAGAAGTATGCGGAGGCGGCGGAGAAGGGCTGCCCGGTCTCGAAGGTGCTGAACGCGAAGATCACGATGAACGCGAAGCTGGAGTCGTAAACGTTTGACAGCCTCGGTCACGCCTGTAGAATAGAAACGCAGGTCTTCCCAACGGCGGCCTTCCGGCTGCCGTGATGACTGTCCACTTGCCATCGTGGCGGAATTGGCAGACGCGCATGGTTCAGGTCCATGTACCGGCAACGGTGTGGGGGTTCGAGTCCCTTCGATGGCACCAGAAAACAGGGGTTAGAGATTAGGGGTCAGGGACTAGTCCCAAGAAACTCATAACAACCTGTTTATCTCAGCTGCTCACCACCAAGTACTGACCCCTGATTCCTGGCCCCTAATCCCTTTCCCGTTCCCTACTATCTCTATGCAGAAGAAAGGAATTGAGGCACAATCATGCGGGGCGGGAGGCGAGGCGGGTGAAGATCTCGCAAAAAGGATTATATGCGCTGCAGGCCATGATGACGCTGGCGCGGCGGCACGATGAGGGCGCAATCAAGATTCGCGAGATCGCGGCGGCCAGCGATTTGCCCGAGAAATTCCTGGAACTGATCCTGCTGGAGCTGAAGAATGCGCGTTTTGTGAACAGCGTGCGTGGGGCGCGCGGCGGATATCAGTTGCGGCGTGCGCCTTCGGAGATTCCATTGAGCGATATCATCCGCCTGGTGGATGGCCCGCTGGCGCCACTGGGCGATGCGGAGCAGCTGCGCAGCCTGATCGCGGACGATGCCGACCATCGCGCGCTGTATGAAGTGTTTCTGGCAGTGCGCGACGCCGCCGCGAAGATTCTGGAGAACACGACTCTGGCCGATCTGGTCTCCACGGGCACGAGAAGTCCAGTGAGCAAGTACGTTACGGCCGGTAAGCGTCGCTAGGGCTGCAGCACACGAATCGCCCGCGCCGCGAGCCGGGCTGTTTCGCTCACTCATTCCAGCCCCCTGGGTAAAATCCTCGGATGAACTCGGGGGGAACAGGAGCCACCCATGAAACGGGCACGCGCAATCATTCTCGTCTTTGTCGGTATTTCGATCTGCTCCGTTCTCGAGCTCGCTCAGACTAAACCGGAGAACGGATCAACTGCCGCGAGCAAGCCCGCCAAGGTCATAGTCGAAAGCGACGGAACGGTGCAGCTCCCGGCGGAGGCGGTTCCGGTTTCCAGATTCCTCAGCCCTCAGGGCCAAGCCTATCTAACGCAGCACCTGCACGACATGCAGGATCCCGAGAGGCTCGTGCAGGACAACGGGGTACCCCGCTTCATGGTGCCTTACCTGGAGCGGCAGCGAGCGCTATTTGGTCTCGATACCGCCGATCAGAAGATGGCCGGTGTCCATGTTGTCGTCTACACGCCCAAAAAAGGTGTGGATGCCCGGAACAAGAATCGCGTCCTGATTCAGCTTCATGGCGGAGGGTTCTCCGGATGCTGGCCTGCCTGCGCCGAACTGGAATCGCGGCCGTTGGCGGCGCTGGGCGGAATCAAGGTGGTGAGCGTCGATTATCGGGAAGGCCCAGACAACAAGTTCCCAGCAGCCAGCGAGGACGTGAGCAGCGTTTACAAGGAACTGCTGAAACAGTACACGGCGGTGAATATTGGAATCTACGGATGCTCGGCAGGCGGAATGCTGACGGGCGAGTCGGTAGCGTGGTTTCAGAAACATGATATTCCGCGGCCGGGCGCAATTGGAATCTTCTGCGCGTCGGCAGGAGGATTCGGTGGCGATGCCGCATACACCTCGACACCGCTGGGCGAAGCGCGCTTCATGCCAGAAATGCGGGACGATGGCATGCGACGTCTGGGCTATTTCAGCGAGAGCGATCCGAAGGATCCGCTGATCTCACCCATCAACTCAGCCCAAGTCTTGGCAAAGTTCCCGCCTACTCTACTCATTACAGGAACGCGCGCCATGGAAATGAGTTCGGCGATCTACACGCACAGCCAACTCGTGAAACTCGGCGTTGATGCGGAACTACACGTATGGGAGGGAATGTTCCATGGATTCTTCTACAATCCCGACGTTCCGGAATCACGTGAAGCCTATGAAGTCATGCTGAAGTTCTTTGATCGGCATCTCGGACAATGAGATTCCTTCGATGTGGCGTCCCATGCGCAGCAGCTTCGTGGTCAAGAAAGTCTGTCCTGCTCTCTCCACACTAAGGCTTGCCTACAGGGTCTTTCCTACAACGGCCGACCGCCGGGTGGCCCATCCTTTCGCGCTTTTTGCGAAAGGGTGGGGTTAGCAGGCGGTCAGTCCCTAGAGAATTTGACTTTCGCTTCTCGACACAATCAGCAGCCCGAATCCCCACCCTTTGCAGACCGCGCAAAGGGTGGGCCACCCGCGAACTGCCGATGCTTCGAAAAGGGCGGGGTGGCCCGGCCTTTGAGATCGATGACACCGCCATCAATGTGGGTGCCCCACTCTTCGCGTTTTGTGCGAAGGGTGGGTAAGATGCAGCCGACAGCTTTGGATTTTGAATCCGGCGAAATCTCATGGCACAATCAGCATCGTACCCGCCCTCGCAAAAGACGCGAGGACGGGGCACCCACAGTTTCAAGAGCGAAGGAAGAATCGAGGCTGAAAGGGTGGGCCACCCGCCCGGGCGGAGCAACCCAGTCGAGAAAAGCAAGAATACGTACAGAGTTTTTCGCATCTAGCACCTCGGGTCCAGTTTGGGACTGCTCTTGAAGAGAAGGGGGGCTGGCCCATCCATTCCGATCACCTCACGTGCGGTTGCCCCACCCTTCCCGCGTTTTGTGCGGGAGGGTGGGATTGGGTGAGCGTCAGAAATACGCCCATTCGCTCCCGCCGCCCCGCGCCGTCGCAGGACACTCGACGCTAATCGCGCCTTCTGCCCCAGTCGCCCATTGAACAAGCTGCTCCACTTCCAATCTCCAGGACGCGGCACGAGTCCACGATTTACTGGGTTGCGATGCGCGTTCGCGCTTGGGCGTCATCTTGCGGATTTCTAATCCCACCCTGTCGCTCCAAAAGCGGGACCGACAAGGGTGGGGCAACCACGAGTCCTATATTGGGAACGGCTGGGCCACGCCCGAGGGCGTCTGCCCCTACACGAGCTTCATTCCATCCGGGTCCCACTTCACCACTGCGCCCTTTTCGGCGCTCAGGTTGCTCAGCAAGGCCGCGCCGGCAGCACGATATCCGAAGACAGCGTCTTCTACGACCGGCTGCCGCGACCGAATCGCGGCGAAGAAGTTCTTGAAATGATCGTAGCTGTCGCGGTAACCCTCGGGCGCAACATATTTTTCCGAAGCGGCGGAGGGCGGCCCATCAGGATGTGTCGGCGGATATTTCTTTTGATAGGCGTCGCGAATCTGCTTCTGCATCGCCTCGCTGAAACTGTTGGCGAAGAGTCCGGGCTCTTTTTCGCGCGGCGTGCGGCTGATGGTCAGAGAGTTATAGGCGATCTCCAGGGTGCCTTCGGACCCCGTGAAGACCAGGCCTTCGCTTTCTTCCCCGCCATCGACAAAGTTCACGCGCAGAGCCAGATTGAATCCCTCGCGATAATCGAAGAGACCGAGCAGAACGTCGTTGGCGTCGCGTCCATCTTTCCAGAAGCGCAGTCCGCCGGTGGCCATGGCGCGCGTGGGACCGTTCGTTCCGGTAATGAAGTGCGTCCCACTGAAAAGATGAACGAAGAGATCGCCGGCCACACCGGTGCCGTAAGCTTTCCACTTGCGCCACTGAAAGAAGTGTTCAGCGTTGAAGGGAATCTTTGGTGCGGTACCGAGGAACCGCGGCCAGTCGCAAGTTTCCGGAGACGCATCCAGCGGAACAGTGTAGTTCCAGGCGCCCACCGAAGAATTGCGATCCCAGTGCGCGTTCACCATGTTGAGCTGTCCGATGGCGCCCGAGGCGAGCATCTCCTTCGCCTTGGCATAAATGATCGAACTGACGCGCTGGCTGCCAATCTGCAGGATGCGGTTGGTGGCACGTGCGGCCTCGATCATCTCGGGACCATCGCTGTAGATATGAATCATCGGTTTTTCGCAGTAGACGTCCTTGCCGGCTTTCATCGCGTCGACTGCGACCTGCTTGTGCCAGTGATCGGGCGTGCCGATGATGACGGCGTCGACGTCTTTGCGGGCGAGGATCTCTTTGTAGTCACGACTGGTGAAAATTTCCTTGCCCCAGAGTTCCTTGCTGTGCTCGAGGCGTCCGTCATAGCAGTCGGATGCGGCAACGACTTTTACGCCGGGAACCTGGGCAGCAGTTCTCGTGTCGTATTGACCCTGCCCTCCGGCGCCGATGAGAGCGATCTGAATGTGGTCATTGGCGGAAACTGGAGCGGCGGGTTCCTGGGGGACGGTCAACGCGTAGACGTTAGTTCCCGAGATTTTTGCGGCAAAGACGGTGCCGGCTGTTGCCGAGCCCGCGACCTTGAGAAAAGATCTGCGATTTAACATGGCGGTTTCCTTCGTCGTGGAAGTGATCGCCTGCAAAGATAGACTCTTTCGATTGCGGGTGCAATTTCGGGGGCGGAGGGTGTGACGAATCCCACCCTGTCGCACAAAACGCGACAAGGGTGGGGCAACCCATCGAGTAGGCAGTTCGCTTAGTGCACCGGCACGCGGTACACGTTGATCGAGTAGGGGCCGAGTTGGGTTCGAATCGTTCCCGAAGCCATCTGAACTGTGGACTCTTTCGGCGCAACCTTTTTGGGATGCTCGAAGCTGTTCTCCGCATTCAGGTCAGCGCTTTCGAGCGTGATGACCTTGGCCGTGCTTGAGGCCTTGATTCCACTTAACCGGATCTCGGCCACTCTTGCGGTTGCTGACACATTGATCGCCTTCACGATCAGTTCGTGCGTGGGTTCGTCCAGCGATGCGCTGGTATAAAGCCCGTCCTGCGCCTGGGGCGTGACCGGCACGGTCCGCGTGCCCACGTTGCTGGCATACAGGCTTTGCACGTAGTAATTCGGCGTGCCGTAGGAGCGCAGATTGTCGAACCAGATTGCGTCAGGGGTCCACTGCCATGCGTCGACGTGGGCCAGCAGGGGCGCATAAGACGCCATGCGCACCACGTCGCCGTTGCGCTCGAGCCCTGTCATGAAAGCGGCTTCGGAGATCGCGGCGTTCCAATTATTGTGATTGTCGGGCCGCGCCACGCCCGAGGTCTGCGCTGCATATTCGCCCGCGAATACCTTCGGACCCGAGCGGTCATAGTGATCGTACCGGCCAGTGTTCGAAAGAAACCACTGCGGGCTCATGTAGTAATGCTCGTCGACGAGATCGGCGTTTAATTGCCGCCAGTTCGCCCACAAAAAATCGAACTGCTCTCCCGAGGGTGAGGGGCCGGCGGCGGCCACCAGCTTGATCTCCGGATATTTCGCCTTGATCGCCGCGGCAAACAATTTGTAGCGGTCGACGTAGGGCTGGCCCCACTGCTCGTTGCCGACGCCGATCATCGTCAGGTGAAACGGAGCGGGATGTCCCATTTCCGCGCGCAATTGTCCCCACGCCGACGTAGCCGGGCCATTCGCGAATTCGATCAGATCGAGAGCGTCCTGAATGTATTGCTGCGTGTCGCTGAGTTGCGCGAGTTCGCTCGTGTTGAACTGGCACGCCATGCCGCAATTCAGGATCGGCAACGGCGCTGCCCCGATATCTTCAGCGAGCTGAAAATATTCATAGAAGCCCAGCCCGAACGACTGGAAATAATCCGGGGCAGGACGATGATCGAACTCATCATTCCAGCGATTCACGATCGTCTTCCGCGTCGCGATATCTCCGACCGTGGTCTTCCATTGATAACGCGTTGCCAGGCGACGGCCTTCTACGATGCAGCCTCCGGGGAAACGGATGAATCCCGGATGCATGTCGGCGAGCAGTTGTACCAGATCCTTGCGCAAGCCGTTCGGACGGTGGCCCCATGTGTCGACGGGGAACAGCGATACCATGTCGAGATCGACGTATCCGGGTTCGTCGAGAAACAGATTGAACTGCGCACGCTGGGAGGTGGCCGTCGCGCGAATGATGGTCTCGTACTTCTTCCACCCGCCTTCGAAACCAGTCAGGGTTCCGCTGCCGAGTTCGTGACCGCTGGCATCGGTGATAGTCGCGCGGATGGTTTTCGGACCGCCGGTCCGGACGTACGCCGAGAAGCGGTATTCGGCGCCACTCTCGATGCCGATACCTCGGAATCCGGAATTCGTCAGTCCAAAGCCGGGCACATACGCGCGCACGCGAAGATAATGCGGGTTTGCGGAGTTCAGAGGATCCTCCGTGCGAAGATCGAGTTCTCCCTTCGTAGCCCCCATTTCGCCCTTGGGGGTAATAGGCAGAATCGCGCGCCATCCGGTGAGGGGCTGATCGAATTCAAAGGAACGGTTCTTGATGCGCTCGGGGTACAGGCCGCCATCCGCGCCGAAGTTGATGTCCTCGAAAAAAATGCCGAACATGGTCGGCGAGATAGCTGCGCCGGGATGGGCGGCATCCACGGCGATCGTGGCCGGAGTCTGCTGGGCCTGGGCTACAGGTTCTAGGAAGGCTAGTACAAGTGCAAGTGCCGGGATAATCGGTCGGATATGCATAGGATTCGCGGACATTCTAATCGCTCGGGTCAATTTCCGAATGCACAGTGGGAGGCTGTCAGTTGTGAGATCCCTTTGCTGGCGCGGCATTCACCAGATTTTCACAATTACGAATCACAGGCGGGGTGTGAAATGAATCGCCAGTTCTGGCAACAAATTCGGCGGAAAGCCGCGTCCAGCAAGGCTTCTCACTGAAGTTGTGATGGGGTGCTGCACCATTTCCGGTCATGCGCCTGTGAACCGGCTGCACTCGATTGAAAAGGCAAATACTTACAAAGCAGTATTTTCGATTGACGAAAAAAATAGAAGGAGTAAAAACATACTCGTTCTTTGACAGCTTCTTAAGTTTTTCCGGTTGGTGCGGCGTCCGGGGCTCAAGCGAAGTCACCTTGTTGATCGAAAGGTTGGCAAGGAGGGTAAGCAAGGGTCTATAGCAAAGCGCTGGTCGAGGAGAACGGAGAAGAAATGTTGAAGGCAGGATAGAGTTCCGAGGCGTAGGGTAGATTTATCCGGTTGGCGGTGAGCCCGGAGCCCGAGCTTAAGATCGCGCCGAGCAGCCCCGCAAGGGAAGCTTGGAAAGCAGGTCGAGCGAGGGTCAGAAGCGAGCTACTGGCCGAGAGGAATGGACCCTACACCACCTCGGAACTCTCTTTGTTTTTGTCCCGAGTCCAAGTCCCGAGATCATGTCGCCACGGACGCCCTACTCCGGGGTGGCACGCGCCAAGCGCGATTTGTCTCAGGCCGAAGGTTTCCTTCCTGATCCGCAAATCCAACCTCTCCCTGGATCCGTCTTGATCTGAACATCCGCGTAGCCCGCGTCGTCAAATAGTGCGCGATGCTCATCCGGACTCAACACTTTGATACCGGTTCGTGGCGCGTATTTCTCAACCATCTTTGTCATTTTGGCCTGCGCACCTTTATAGATTTCCGCAATGATCAAGAACGTGCCACCGGGTCTCAGCACTCTTAGAACTTCGCGCATGCCGGCAGGAATATCGGTCCACCAGAAATGAGTCTCCACGGCAGTGACAAGATCGAAAGTACCGGTCTGGAACGGTAGATTCAGAACAGACCCTTCGTGAATTTCGACTTGGCCCTGCTCAATCTGGATCGCATTCAACTTTCTCGCTACCGCGAGACTTGCGTCGGAATAGTCCAAGCCGAAGACTTTTCCTGCATTGGCGAGGGCCGCCAACTTGTTAATAGTCTTGCCGCCACCGCATCCGACATCCAGAATGATCTCTTGCGGCTTCACCGTTACGTGCGACAGACCCCAATCGGTCACTTTCGAATGCCGCGAGTTCATGTTGCGCACGATCAGCCGCCCAAACCACCCGGATGGTTTTTGGCACTGCGTAACGCGTTGACTCTGGTCGGACATAGTTCCTCAGGTGGAGTGTGTGGAGACGCAAACGAATCTTAGCTGATCGCCTTTTTCTCAAACTGGCGCAGGCCAACCACGAGCAGCAGAACATCGAAGAACGCCAAGACGATGAGGATTGCGATCGTCGAAAGATGAGAAGACTGGGGCACGAGGGCAGCGCGCAGGCCTTCGCTCGCATACACCAGCGGATTCACCAGCACGGCTTTCTGCAGGATCGGGAACGTCTTCAGCGCGCTCCACGGATAATAAGTGCAGCCGAAGAAAATCATCGGGGTCAGAATCATGCTGAACATGAGACCGATGTGCTGCTGATTCATGGAGCAGCCGAGAGCGAGCCCGCCGCAGGCGGCGAAGAGGGCAACCAGCACGATCATCGCGGCAAACTTCAGAGGAGAGTGAATGCTGACGTCGACACCGGGATGCATGACGATCCATGCCAGTGGAAGAACCACCAGGCCTGCCACAATCGCCTGCAGCATTCCCGCGATCACTTTCTCGACCGCGATCCAGGAGATGTCAATCGGCGCCAGCAGGCGGTCTTCAATCTCGCGCGTCCACTGGAATTCCGCGATCAGCGGCATAGCCACAGCCCAGATTCCGGTGAAGACCATGCTGATGGCGATGATGCCGGGCAGAAGCAGGCTTTTGTATCTCTCCGGCATGTATCCGCTGCCGACCATAACCTTGCCGAAGATGAAGACGAACAGCAGCGGCTGCAAGAAGGTCTGGAACATGATCTGAATCACGTTGCGCCGTGCCACATGGGCGTCGCGGGCGAGCATCGCACCAAAGGCTTTCCAGTTCAATCGCGGAGACTCCTTCCCGTGTGATGAAGAAACAAGTTCTCGAGACTGGGCTCGGAGATGTGGACGTCAGAAAGTTCGGCGCCAGTCGCTACCGCTATCGAAGCGACCTCCGGGATGAGTGAGCCACCGCGGTCAGCGTAGATGTCCACACCGGACGGATCGACCGTTGCGGTCGCGGTCCCGTTCCCTGTGCCTTGCAATACACCCTTAGCGGTGCTCTGCAATTCGCGCACCTCGCGCACTCCCGCCAGTGACTGCAAGCGCTGGAGCAGTTCGGGCGTCTGACGGGCGAAGTGCAGGCGGAGCAGAAAGCCTCCGGGGATCGAGCGCTTGAGCTCACCCGGTGTACCGAGCGCGATCACGCGGCCATGATCGACGATGGCGAGCCGTTGGCAGAGCGCGTCGGCTTCTTCCATGTTGTGCGTCGTGAGCAAGACTGTCTTGCCCTGTTGGTTGTATTCGCGAATGATCTCCCACAGCAGAATGCGCGTCTGCGGATCGAGTCCGGCGCTGGGCTCATCGAGAAACAAGACCTGGGGATCGTGCATCATGGCGCGTGCGATGGAAAGGCGCTGCGCCATGCCGCCGGAAAATCCGCGCACCATCTGGTGAGCGCGGTCGGTGAGTTTGAATTTCTCGAGCAGGGCGTCGGCGCGCTCGGAGCGCTCTTTCGCGCCGATGCCGAAGTAAGCCGCGTGGAAGATCAGAATCTCGCGGGCGGTCAACGAAAAATCGTGATTCGGACGCTGCGGGACGACTCCGATCAGGCGCTTTACCCTGGCTTGCTCGCTCCAGACCTCCCAATCGCCAATCCATGCCTGTCCGCTGGTGGCGCGGACGCGTGTCGTCCAGACACCGACGGTGGTGGATTTGCCGGCGCCGTTGGGGCCGAGGAGTCCGAAGATTTCTCCGGGGTGAACTTCGAGCGTGAGCCCGTCGAGCGCGGTGATTTGCGGTTTGGGCTGCTTCGAGTTCTTCGCATCGGCACGCGAAATGATACCCCCTGCCGCGAGTGGGGGTGCGGAGTGGAAGACCTTGCGTAGATCCTGCGCACGAATGCCAACAGCCATTGTGAATTCCTAAAGGGATAGTGACCGCGAGGTTCTGGAAGTATAACGCAGAGCCGGCGGGAAGGTTACGGCATTGGGGACCGGGCAAGGTTTGCACTTGCATCTGCGAGAATCGACGGATCGATGCCCGCGTGTTCCATTACCTCACCGGCCCAACCCTTCAGGGGCTGAAGCCCCGGACCTTTTTTCGCCCGTAAACGCGGCGCTGAAGCGCCGCTCTTCTACGATGATTGACACGCCTTTTCGATCGGCGCGCATCACGGCGGATCCTCTGCGAAGAAGTTTCTTTAGTCCACGTGCTCGCCTTCGGCGAAGCCCGGTTCGCCGGGAGGAAGCACGTCGCGCTCGCCGGCGATCCACACGTACAAAGTCGGTAACAGGAAGATGCTCATGATCAGCGCCGCCATCAGGCCTCCGACGATAACGATGGCGAACGGCCGCTGCGAGTCCGAACCGATGGCGTGCGACATGGCGGCGGGCAGAAGGCCTAAGGTTGCGACCAGCATCGTCATCATGATCGGCCGCAGCCGCAGCACAGCGCCTTCGACCGCGGCGTCTTCAATCGAAAAACGGCGTACACGGAGCTGATTGATGTACTCGAGCATGATCACACCCGTTTGAACCGAGACGCCGAATAGTGCAAGGAATCCAACTCCGGAGGAAACGCTGAAATTGGTTCCGGTGGCGAGCAGCGCGAGGACTCCGCCGATGGGCGCGATCGCGACGTTGGCCATGATCAGCATCGACCATTTGTACGATTTGAACATGGTGTAGAGGATGACGAAGATGATGAAGATCGTGATCGGCAGCACGATGAGCAGGCGCGCGTTGGCCCGTTTCTGGCTGGCGTATTCGCCTTCCCACTTGAGGTGATATCCGTTGGGCAATTGCACTTGCCGGCCGACTTTGCTGATCGCTTCCTCGACGGTGCTGCCAAGATCGCGTCCGCGAACACTGTATTTGATGGCGATATAGCGCTCATTGCCCTCGCGATAGATTTCCGAGCCGCCATCGGCGGTTTCAATTTTGCATAGCTGGGCCAATGAGACACGCTCACCAGCAGGCGAGAGCATTCGAATTTTTTCGATTGCTTCCTTCGTGTCGCGGTATTGCGGAAGATAACGCAAGGTGAGGTCGTAACGCGCTTCGCCTTGAAGAACCTGCGTAAGCGCGTTTCCGCCGACGGCTGTCTGAATGGCGTCCTGCACATCAGCAACATTGATCTGATAGCGGGCCGTCGCCTCGCGATCAACAGTCACGTTCAAGTTCGGCTGGCCAAGCACGCGCAAAACGCCGAGATCTTCGATACCTGGAATCTGGCGCATGATGGCGACAATCTCGTCGGCTTTTTGTTCAAGCACCTTCAGATCGTCCCCATAGACTTTGGTGGCAAGCTCGCCTTTGACGCCACTGACGGCTTCTTCCATGTTGTCTTCGATGGGCTGGGAGAATCCCCAGACCACGCCTGGAATTTTGTCGAGCTCGCGCTGCATGGCCGCGATCAACTCGTCCTTGTCCTCGTGGAAGACGGGACGCCATTCCCCTTTGGGCTTGAGGTCGACAAAGTACTCGGTGTTGAAGAAGCCGGTGGTGTCGGTGCCGTCGTCGGGGCGTCCGACCTGGCTGGTGCATTGCGGAACCTCGGGAAACGAGCAGAGAACGATGCGTGCCTGATTGGCGACGCGGATGCCTTCATCAGGCCCGGTGCTGGGCGCAAGCGTGCCGCGCACCCAGAGCGCGCCTTCGTCCAGATGCGGCAGGAACTCGGAGCCGACGATTCCGCTGAAGGCGATGAAGTTCCCGATCAAGATCAACCCCGCCGCGACGCCAACGGTGAAGTAACGGTGCCGAATCGCCCAGCGAACGGCGTGACGGTATCGTTCAGTAACAAGGTGCATGACGGGGTTGTGCCATTCCTTGGCCCCTTTGGCGAAGGCATAGCTGGCGAGCACGGGCGCGATCAGCATGGAGAAAACGAGTGCTCCGAGCAGCGCGAAAGCAACCGTCCATGCCATGGGATGGAACAGGCGGCCTTCGACGCGCTGCAGAGTGAATATCGGTAGATACGCTGTAATGATGATGGCAATCGCGTAGAACACCGGGCGTTGTACTTCGTGAGAAGCGTCACTGATCTTTTCAATCGGAGTCTTGGTTCCGTTCGTCACGCTCATGTGGCGGACAATATTTTCGATCATGACCACAGCGCCGTCGACGACCATGCCGAAATCGAGGGCTCCGAGCGAGAGTAGATTCGCGGGAACTTGTCGAAGGTCGAGGCAAATCGAGGCAAAAAGCAGAGAGAAAGGAATAGTGGCTGCGACGATGATCGCGCCGCGCACATTGCCCAGGAACAGGAAAAGGATGATCGAGACCAGGATCATTCCCTCGGTCAGGTTGTGCAGCACGGTGTGGCTGGTGAAGTGGACGAGGTCGCTGCGGTCAATAAAGGGAACGATCTTCACCCCGGGCGGCAGGATGTGATCGTTCATCTCCTCAATTTTTTCGTGCAGCGCGCGAAGCGCGGGATCGGCAGGAGCACCCTTCCGCAGCAGGACGATGCCGGAGACGACATCGTCGTTGTCGATGATCTTGCCGTTCTCGCGATGGATGGCGCGGGCGAACTGGCCGAGGCGAATCTTTGGTCCCTGCTCCACCACAGCCAGGTCTTTCACATGGACCGGCGTGCCGTTCTTGGTGAAGATGACGGTGTCCTCAATATCGTGAACCTGAGTGACCAGGCCGACTTCGCGGACGTTGATCTGCTGCAGCCCTTCCTGAATGAAGCTTCCGCCGGCGTTGGCGTTATTGTTGGCAAGTTGCTGTTCGACCTGTTGCAGGCTGAGGCCATAGGCGATCAGTTTGTTGGGATCGAGACGCACCTGATATTCGCGAGTGGGGCCGCCGAAGCTGGCCACGTCGACGATGTCTGGAACTGATTTGAGGTTCTTTTCGACGACCCAGTCCTCGATGGATTTCAACTCCATCGGGTCGTATTTCGGATTGGTGCTGTGCAGAGTGAAGAAGTAAATCTGGCCGACCGGGCTCCAATCGGTGCCCATCTGCGGAAAAACATTCGGCGGAAGGGTGACCTGGCTAAGGCGCTCGAGCACGCGCTCGCGATTCCAGGCATTCTCGGTACCATCTTCGAAAATCAGCTTTACGTCCGAGAGCCCGAACAGAGAGAACGAGCGCAAATGCACCACGCCGGGGATGCCGTTCATGGCGGTTTCGAGCGGGATCGTGACCTGCTGCTCGATCTGTTCGGCGGAGATTCCCGGCCACTGCGTGATGATGTCGACGTAATTGTCAGCGACGTCGGGATAGGCTTCGATGGGCAGATTGTGAAAAGAAATAATCCCCCACACGAACAGCACGAAACCCATGCCCAGGACGAGCAGGCGGTTGGCCAACGCGAAATCGACAAGACGGCGAATCATGGGAAATCAGTTCTCAGTCGTCAGGCGCCAGAAAATGATCCAGTGCAGATCCTCGCGAGATCCCTCGCTCCGCGAAAGAAACCGCTTCGCTCGGGATGACGCCGCTTCGTCGAGATCCACGGAAGTAGCGCTTGAGATGACGTAGTGCGAAGCCATTTAGCGTCACTGCTCCACCGTGTTTTGCAAATCCAATGCGTTCGCCACAACCTTGTCGCCGGGCTTCAGGCCGGAGACGATCTCCTGCTGCTTGTTGGGCAGCATATTGCCCGTGACCACTTCCATGCGCTTGAAATGTCCGTTGCCAAGTGGCGCGTAAACCGACTCGCGGTCGTGCAAGTGCAGGATCGCTGCCGCGGGAACAGCCGCGTGAATTTCCGGTTGCCTGCCGTAGAAAGTGGCCGTAGCGAACATTCCGATACGGATCATGCCGGGATTCTTGACTTCAATTCGGACTTTCGCGGTGCGGATATTCGTATCGAGTACCGGCAGGATGGCATCGACGCGTCCGCGCAGCGTTTCCTTTGGGAAGGCATTCAAATGGACGTCGGCAAATTCTCCCGTGTGCACAGCGTCGAGATCATTCTCGTAGACGTCGCAGAGGATCCACACATAAGAAAGGTCGGCGATGGTGAATGGATTAGGCCCGGAGAGTCCTTGCACGCCGGAGGAGTTTGTGACCTGCTGATCGCTGATCACCCCCGAGATTGGCGCTTTGACCTCGACGATCCCCGAAGGATGCTCTTTATCGATTCCCAGAAGGCGCAATTGCTCAGTCGCGGCGTTGAGGTCGGCCTTGGCGTCGTTCTCGGCTGTTTCGGCCTGCTCGAGTGCGCTTTTGGCGATCGCGCCTTTGTCGAAGAGAAGCTGAGCTCGCTGCAACTGGATGCCAGCCAGACGCTCGTCAGTTTGGGCTTTGACGAACGTCTGATAGGCGCCAGACGCATCGGAGCTTTGCAGGCGCAGCAGCACTTGTCCTTTTTCGACCGCATCGCCGAGCTTCGCCTCGATCTCGATAACGCGCCCCGTAGCGATCGAGACGACGGGAACCGCGCGGGCAATGTCCGGCTGCACGACCGCGGTAACGTTCAACGCGGGAACAGCTTTGTACTCAGCTGCGGTGGCGAGCGGAAAGAGTTCGGGATGATCGACCTTGAAATCATTGGCATTGAGATCGGGTTGAACCTCCGCCTTGGGCGGAGCCTCGGCATTCGGATTAGCCTTCCCGCTGCTGCAGGCCGCAAACGCGGCGGCCAAAAAGAGCGTAATCGTTATCAACGTAGTACGGTTGCCAGAGTCACATTTCATTGGATCACCTCGCGGCCTACCGCCTGGTTCATCTGTGCGGCTGCAGTCAGGTACGAACCGACCAGGTTGACGTAGCTGAGTTCCACGGTGCGGTATTCGCTTTCGGCATTCAGAAAATCGAGCAGCGATGCGCCGCCGTGCTGATAGGAGAAAAAGACGGTGTCGCGCACGCGCACCGCCTGATCGAGATATTGGCGTTTGTAGGGCTTCAGAAGATTGATGTTGCTGACCAGCGTCGCATAGGCCGAATCCACGTCGGCGTAGACCTGAGTTTCGATGCCGGAGCGCAGCTTTTCATTGCGTTTGATGTCGATTTTTGTGCGCAGCTTCTCGCCCTGGTTCTGGTCGAAGATGCGTAGCGGGATGCTGACGCTGGCGCCAATCGTGTTCAGTGCATCGGGATTGTTGAATGATCCGTTATGCGTGAACCACACGCCGATTGTGGGATCGGTTGAGCCGTTCGCAACTGCCAACTTGTAGTTGGTTTCAGCCTGCTGGACCGAGAGTACGGCGGCTTTCAAATCAGGGCGGGCATCGAGAGCTTCTTTTCGATAGTCGTCGGCGCGAAGCAGGTCGTCCCGGAAATTGAAAGGCCCCTCGACGTCATAGCTATCAACTGGACGACGATCGTCGAGCAGCGCGAGCAGATTGATTTTTGTCGTGCGCAGATTGACCAGGGCAGTTTGCACATCCGACTCGTACTGCAGGCGCTGCAATTCAAGGCGGTCGAGATCAATTCGGGCAATGTCGCCGGCGTCGAAGCGATCACGGCTGACTTTCAGGATTTTGTCGTAATAATCGAGATTGTCCTGGGCCAGCTTCAGGACCGCCTTGGCCTGCAGCACGCCAACGAACGCGCTGCGTAGATTGAACAGCAAGGTTCGCTCGGAATCGTCGGCCTGAGCCGCGCCGATGGCAGTGCCTTGCTTGGCGGCTTCGAAACGCAGGCTCCGTTTGTTGCGCCGCTCGAACAAATAACTCACGGCCGGAGACACGAACGTTCCCGCAAATGGCTGCCAGACCCCATGGCTGGGGCTGATCTGAGTTCCGTCAGCAGTAAGAGTGACATCCGGATTGGGGCGAAGATGAGCAGTGATCTCGTCTGCCTTGAGTTCGTCGATATTCAACTTCGCGGCAAGCAGGGTCGTGTTGTTTACTTCGAATGTGTTCTTTACCTGATCCCAAGTCCAGATCTGCCCAGGCGCCGAGGAGGCAGGCGCGAGCGTCTGAGCGCAAAGGCTCGCAGCAAATGCGCTAACCATCAGCAGATTCAGTCGTAACCGTCGCATCCCAGAAACCGTCCTTACACGCACAGCGGGAATGGTATGGACCCTAAGCGGTAGCGGGATCGTTGGCGTCGGGGCCGACGAGATTCCAATCACCCTCAGTCCGCTTCAGGGATTTGCAAAAGATGGGGTCGGATCGGCACCCGATTCTCCGGGCGCACGGTCGCGATCGAGTGAACTACGCGAGGGAAGTTGCCGGAGGAGCGCGGCTGGCGGCAGGAGCAGGCGCACACGCCGCAATTGAAATCGAGAACATCGGCCGTGCGAGCGGAGCTTCCGTGGGGGAGAAAGAGACGCTCGCAACCGCTGGCACTGCCGGTTGACTCAGGCATCGGGAAATCGATGGTTTATCACTGCTTCTTTGACCGACGCTGCGTTTGTTGGGGACCGATTCTTCCATCTCCGCGCGCATGGCACGGAGATCGTCGGTCGCAGAGATCACTGGGAAGAGAATAGTGATGCAGCATGCTAATGCCAGGAGGCATTGCAGCGAGGAGAACCTGCGGCCCGCGCGCGCGCTGGCACATTCGCGCCACAGCCAATAAGCAGGCAGCGCCAGCAGCAGCCACATCAGATTCAGCAGCAGTTCCATGATCTACAAAGGGGCGTTCTTCCCACGTCTCGCAAAACCGGCGAGCCTAGAACCCCATATGTCCTCTGCGGTTATTCTTCCCAAAAATGAAATTCTAGTCAATGTGACCTCCGTTTTGGAGTAGTGCGGCTGCAAGACTGGATGCTTCGATCATTCCTACCGAAAGCTGCTATACGAAAGCTTGTCGCTTGTGGGAAAGTAAAGTCAAGGTTCGCGCGCGTGAAAATCAACCGACGACATGTAGTGTTTCTTGTTGCCATGGGGGGCTGCATTCTGATGGCAGGGTGCCAGTTCGATCTCGCCAACGCCGCCGTACTGGCGCAGGAACCGTCTGCAGCTCAGCAAACTGAATCGGGTCTACTGATCGAAGCCGATTCGGCTCTGCCCTATACCTATCCTCATGCCTCGTATGAATTTGTATTTCACGCGCGTCACGGAGTGCCCCCACTGCGCTGGAAACTCGAGAAGGGCGTACTGCCGCCCGGCCTGAAGCTCGAGGACAACGGAGTTCTTCATGGACAGCCGCAGCGGACGGGGGACTATCAGTTCACGATTTCTGCGACCGATGGCGGACAACCGGCCCAGGCGGTGCAGAAGAGCTTTGTGCTGCGGGTGCGATCGGCGTTGACCGTAATCTGGAACACACCCGCGCATGTGAATGGGAGGCGGATCGAAGGTACGGTCTATGTCTCAAATACCACGCCCGACAACGTAGACCTCACGTTCGTTGTGTTGGCCGTGGCGACGAATGGCCGGGCTACAGCAATCGGGTATCAGCATTTCGTCCTGCCGCGGGGGACGCAGAACAAAGAGCTGCCGTTTGGGGACACGCTGCCGCCGGGAACATATGTCGTGCACGTGGATGCGGTCGGAGAAGTTGCAGCTAAGAAGCTTATCTATCGAGATCGATTACAGTCACAGAACCTGCAGGTAATCGTAGGGCCATAGCGGATGTTAGGGGCGGAGGCATTCCTCCGCCCTGCCGAGCGAAAGCGTGCCGCGGGAGCTTCCTGAGAAACCGCCGGTCTTATTGCGCGCTGTCGCGCGCAACCCCAGACGAGGGCGTCCGGGGCGACATTTAACTGTTCGGTCACGTCGAGTAGTGATCCAGATCACGCACGGATGTGAGGGAAATAACCCAAGAGGCGGAATTTCCTGCAACTCTCACCTGTCCGTCCTTATAGAGCCATCTCGGAACAACCATTGTGTTTTCATAAACATACGCGCAATTGGCCGCGATCCGATGGGCGCCCGCCGATTGGCTCGGTTCGTGCCCTAGCAAGGATGTGTGCTGGAGGCTGAATCAAGCAGCCTCAGCATAACGAGGAGGGTTCCGATGAGAGCTCCTTATGGTCTTAATATCCTGGATAACTGTCAATCATGCCCGCTGCGGAACGAACATCTTTTCTGCAATCTTTCTCCGCAAGCCGCGCAGCGCTTAAATGAGATCAAGTCAACGGCGGTATACCCCAAAGGCGCGATGCTCTTTATCGAGGGACAGCAGCCGCGGGGTGTCTTTGTGCTGTGCACCGGCAAGACGAAGCTTTCCACGACCTCTCGCGATGGAAAGACGATCATTACGAAAATCTCCGAGGGCGGAGATGTTCTGGGTCTGAACGCGGTGATATCGAACCGTCCCTATGAAGTCACATCCGAGATGATGGAACCGGGTCAGGCCAATTTCATTCCGCGCGATTCTTTGCTGCATTTTCTGAAAGAGTTCCCAGAAGTCGCGGTACGCGTAGCGCAGCAGTTGAGCCGGAACTACTTCACTGCCTATGAGGAGATTCGTACCCTGGGGCTGGCCACGTCGCCTTCCGAGAAATTTGCCAAGCTGCTGCTGGCATGGTCGAGCAAGGACACTGGGGGCGACGATTCAGCGCAGGTGAAGTTGACGCTGACGCATGAAGAAGTCGCGGAGATGATCGGGACAACACGCGAGACGGTGAGCCGCTTGTTCTCGGAATTCAAAAAGAAGCAATTGATGCAGTTGAAGGGTGCGACGCTGGTGATCCGCAGTCGTGGTGCACTGGAAAAGATCGTGCAGTCGTAAGCCTGTGAGAGCACAGGATGGCTTAGACCTTTCTGGCTATTGTGAGTCGAGCACAATGAGCGGTCGGCCTCGGTTCGAGGATTGTCCCAGATCTTTGAACCGATGGCCGGCCCGTTTTTCCTGATTTAGACGGTCCAAGGACAGGCATCCGAAGGTCCGCTATAGCGCGGCCGCGGCGGTGATCCGGTTAAGTAGCGAAGAGCAGGATACGACGGCAAGAGGGCAGTAGGCGCTGGCGTCGCTGGCGCACCTTCCTGGGAACGCGCCATCCACTTGGCAGGAATCGGCATCCTAATCCCGCACTAAATTACGCTTGGAGGCGGACCAATGAAGAAGATGGTACTGGCAAGTCTGTTCCTATCGCTAGTTCTGTTCGCGGCGGGATCGTGGGCGCAACAGATGGAGCACGGAAAGCATAAAGCAGAGCGCATCACGAATGGGCCGGACGTGAAGGAGACCACCAGGGATTCCGCGAAAATCACCTGGTCCACCGATAACCCGGGCAGCAGTGTGGTGAAGTACGGAACGAACCCGAATGCGTTGGAGCACAAAGCCGAAGAGCCCTGGGGTGGCAAGAGAGAGTCGAACGGCGACTATGAGCATACCGTGTGGATGAAGGATCTGAAGCCGAATACGACCTACTACTTCAAGGTCGAAACCGGCCAAGGACTCGGAACGGGCACAGAAGCCGACAGCAGGACAGGAGAGTTCAAGACGAGGTAGTGGTGCCGTTGCAGACGCGACTACAGGCCCTAAAGGGCGCCGATCGTGATGATCCCGGCGCGGCGCTAAAGCGCCGCTCTTTCACGACGGGCCGAATGTACCGTGGAAGAGCGGCCCTTCAGGGCTGCGCCAGGGCTCGTAACAGGCGGGCTTTAGCCCCTGTGATCGTCTATTTTGTGACCGTCAATACGATCACGCGGTCGGTCTCATCCTGGGCTGCGGCGGGAATTTTCAGTACAACTCCATCCGCATTCTGCGTGAACGTGATCGCGCGATCGTCTACAGGCGCGTGCGCTGCGGAAATCTTGCCCTGAATCGGTGCGAGCGCCAGTAGCGGGGCATTCCAGTTCAGCACGTGGACGTAAATCTTGTCGTTCTTCTGTGTGGTCACTCCCCAATCAGCGGGCGCGATGGGGCCGCCGCGGGTTCCGTAGATCGAATCTCCATACTTTGACAGCCATTGCCCGACGGCTTGCAGCCGCGTGACGAACTGCGGATCGATCTCGCCATTCGGGTACGGGCCGATATTCATCAGCAGGTTGGAATTATTTCCAGCCGCGCGGACCAGTCGCCGCTCGACCTCGACAGCGCTCTTATAGTGGCTGTCGCCGATATTGAATCCCCAATTGTCGTTGAGCGTGTCCGACATCTCCAACGGGAGCTGCGTGCTGATGTATGTGGTGTTGAAGCCAGCCGTGTTCTGCCCGGGCAGATCGTGTTCGAAGGTTTGCACGTCCTCGCCGGGCCTGGGCGTCTGATGATGATTCGGAATGATCAGCGCCGCCGGCTGCAGGCGATGAATGAGGTCGTAGGTCTTCTGCAGATGCCAGTCGGCGTCAGGCTTGTCCCACATGCCGTCGAACCAGATGCCGCCGATGGGACCGTAATTCGTGAGCAGTTCGGTGAGCTGGCCGTCCATGTAGTTGTCGAGATACGCATTGAAGTCGCCATGGTCGGGCCGGCCATTGGGCCAGTTGGTCGCGCCCCGCGGATAGTAGTCGGGGTTGTGCCAGTCGAGCTGCGAGTAATAGAAGAAGAGCTTGATACCTTGCCGATGACATTCGTCCGCGAGCATCTTCAGCGGGTCTTTTTTATAAGGGGTGCGCGCGACGATGTTCCAGTCAGAAACTTTGGAATCGAACATGGCGAACCCGTCGTGATGGCGTGACGTGATGGTGATGTACTTCATCCCTGCGGCCTTGGCGAGCGCGACCCAGGCATGCGCGTCGAACTTCTCGGGATCAAAAAACATGGGCAGGCGGTTGTATTCATCGACCGTGAGCTTGCGATTGTGGAAGACCCATTCGCCGTCGCCGAGCACGCTGTAGACGCCCCAATGGATGAACATGCCGAATTTGATGTCCTGAAATTCGCGTCGGGCCTGAAGGTTCTCCGCGGAAGGCTGATAGGCTGATTGCGCCCGCAGATGTGAGATTGGGCAAACGAGCAATGCAGGGAGAAGGAGGAAGAGTGTCAAGACAAAGCGGTTTTTATGCAGCATGGTTCCTTTCCGGAGGTGCGTGGCCCAAACTCGGCGTCAGCGCTCCAAAGGCAGCAAGTAAGACGGATTTCTTTCGAATGAGCTTCCTAGCGCTTGGCGGTCCAAATCACGCATGTCCCACGAAATCACCGACGAAGGCGTGATCTCGATGGTGACGTCATCCCAGGCTGCGAACACCGTGGCTACCTTTGGATCGGCCAATGCGGCGGCGCTCAGGTACTTGCGATGAATCTCGGCGCCACGGCTGCGCGACTCGTCGCCGGCGAGAATCTTTGCAGTGCCGGCAACCGTGATTCCCAATGAGGCCTGCGGATCGCGTGAGTCGATCATCAGTGACGCCTTGCCGCTGGCTTGCACGTTGCGCGCCTTGCGGCTGCGCGATGAAGTTGTAACGTAGACCTTTGTCCCATCCGACCAATACCAGACCGCAACCATGTGAATTGAGTCGTCGGAATTCGAAGTCGCCAGCGTTGCGATGTAGCGGCCTTTCAGCAATTCCTGCACCATAGTGTCTTTCAAAGACGCCATTCTGCCTCCTGCAAGCCTGAACTGCACAAGGATACGGATTTAAACGCAAGTGGCAAGAGCGAAATGTCGACTCAGGTGAGGGGGCGATTCCTCCTGGCATCTGCAGGCGCCGAGCGCGACTGTTGTATGATTCAAGCCCGCGCCTGGTTAAAAGCTTTGCGGTGCGGAATGATACCGCGAGGTTGAAGCATGCCGAAAAATGGACTCGTTGAACTTCGCAGCAGATATTCCGTCGACGAGACCGTGCAGAGGCTCGAAGCGGCTCTGAGCAGTAAGGGACTGCAGATCTTCGTCCTCGTCGATCATAGCGGCGAGGCGGCGAAGGTCGGGCTGAAGATGCCGGACACGAAAGTGATCATCTTTGGCAGTCCCAAGGCTGGAACACCGCTGATGCTGGCGGCTCCGACCCTGGCGATCGACTTGCCGCTCAAGGCCTTGGTCGCAGGAGACGCGAGCGGCAAGGTCACGGTGACGTATAACGACCCTGAGTATCTGCAGAAGCGGCATGGGGTGCCGGCGGAACTGATCAAGAATCTGGCCGGAGCGGGCTTGCTCATCGCCAAGGCTGTGGAATAATAGCTGCCCTTGGAGGGGACGTGGCCGGGGAAGGCGATCCCAATCGTACGCGCGACCATCTGGCGAATGAGCGCACGTTCCTGGCCTGGCTGCGAACGGCGATTGCCATTGTCGTGTTTGGCTTTGCCATTGGACGCTTCTCGATTGCGCTGCGCCAGTTGACCGCTTTGCAGGGGCATCCACTGCATAAAAGTGGGATTTCGGTCTGGATGGGCGCAATCTCGATCGTGCTGGGAGTTGTGCTGGTGGTCGCCGGGCTGCTTCGGTATCGAAAGACGCGAGACCGCCTCGATGCTGGCACGTTCGAGCCTGCCGGGTTCGTGCTGGACCTCGTCACAATATTGACCGTGCTGTTTGGAATGGCGCTGGCGGTCTATTTGATTTATATCGAGCGAAGCGTGGGATAGAGCTGCATCAGGCCCGAAACAGATCCCATTGACAGAATTCCCGGGTCTCGCAAAAGCCGCGAGACCTGGGGCACCCCAATTGAAAACCATGGCGAACGATCAGGAAAAAGAAGCGGCGGCGCGGGCGAGTTTGAAATTCGTAGAAGACGGCCAGGTTGTCGGGCTGGGCACGGGATCGACGGCAGCGTACTTCATCAAGTTGCTGGGCGAAGAGGTGAAGCGCGGCTTGAAGATTCGCGGCATCCCGACATCCATTCGTTCGAAAGAATTGGCCGAGAGTCTCGGCATTCCGCTAACCAGTCTCGATGAGTGCCAGGACATCGCTGTTACGGTGGATGGCGCGGATGAGGTCGATCCGGAACTGCGGCTCATAAAAGGTGGCGGTGGCGCGTTATTGAGAGAGAAAATTGTAGCGTCGGCAACGCGAACGATGGTCGTAGTGGCCGATGCGTCGAAGCAGGTGCAACACCTGGGGAAATTTCCGCTGCCGGTGGAAGTAATCAAGTTTGCTGAGACGCTCGTGGCGAAGCGAATCACGGCGCTGGGGGCGGACGTCAAGTTGCGGGTCGATGCTTCAGGAAAGCCTTACGTTACTGACGAGAATAATCACATTCTCGATTGTTGTTTTGGTGAGATTCGCGACCCGGATCAATTGGCTCTGGATCTGAGCGCGATGCCCGGGGTGGTGGAGCACGGGTTGTTCATCGGGATGGCCAGCGTGGTGTTGTTTGCCAGGGGAACGGAGATCGTAGAGTTAAGAAGATAGCCGGGTCGATTCGGGCGAACAGCAGGTTGCTCGCTGCGCTCGGAATGACAATACTTTTAAGACGTCGAGCTTCGCTCGACCGGACAGCCGAGGGCGGCGGTCCCTCCAGGTCCTGCGTATGGCTTCTGCAGCACAAAACGTTAAATGGGATGGGCCGTCGCGGCGGCGGGTGCCGCGCTTTCGGCTGCAGGCGCCGGTTGACGTCACCGTTTTGCGCGCAGGTTCCTTTGAGACGCTTCCCGGGCGCGCGTTCAATGTTTGCGAGGGCGGCATCGGTGCAATGGTGGCGGGCGAACTGCGCATGGGCGAGTCCGCGGCGGTGGAGATTCAGCTATCGGATGTCTCCGAGCCATTATGCACGCGGGTGTCGGTTCGCTATCAGGATCGGTTGCGCTGCGGACTGGAGTTCGCGGCCATCTCTGCGGACCAGCGCGCCATTATTCGAAATCTGTCGATGGAGCCAGGAAAAGCGAGCGTGCAGGGCGAGGCGAACGATCGTCAGGGGAAAGATGGGCAGCTGGAGGATGTGCAGGAGAAAGCCCGGCCGGGGAAAGATAGCCAGGATGGCAGCGGTCCTCGCAGGCCAAGAACGATAGGGCGAGCGGCATGGCTCATCGCCGCCATGGTGATCATGATTGCGGGAGCGGTGTCCTGGTGGCGTTGGAATCACGGCTGGGAAGAATTGGAGGCCGGGCTTCGGAGTCCTGAAAGCTCAGTAACCGATAAGCCGCAGGCGCAGGTCCCGGCTGAGCTGATGGAGAAGCTGGTCGTGCATCGCGTCGAGGCCGTGTATCCGGCGGAAGCGCGCAAACAGAATCTGCAGGGCGTGGTCGCCCTGGACATCGTGGTGGGACGGGACGGCTCAGTGGTCAGCATGCGGCCGTTGAACGGGCCGGAAGTGCTCTCGCGGGCGGCCATGGATGCGCTGCGCTGGTGGCGCTTTGAGCCCTATCGAATCAATGGCGAGCCGGTGGTCGTGGAAACCACGGTGGCGATCGAGTTCAAGCGTTAGGATGGTTCGAGCTCCGATTCTAGGTCCCGCTTTCATCTGAAATGTCATCCTCAGGCTCGCCCCTTTTGCGAGCCGAAGGATCTCTGCAGTTTCCCTCGATCAAGCACAGATACATAGATCCTTCGGCGTGCAAAGGAGGCACGCTCAGGATGACAAGGCTAATTCTTCTTTCTCCTTAGTGAGTGCAGAACCACCGAGCCGCTGACACCGAAGCACACGACCGCAGCCAACGCGGCCACCAGCATGAGAGCTCCATTGAGATGAAGGCGATCGGCGAAGACGGCGGCGATCGCGAAGAGCAATCCCAGGACATTGAGCCAGAGTGGCGCGCGAACCGAACTATGGCTGTCTTTGCGGAGCCGCAGTTCCAGAAGCAGGGCAGCGAGCCCGATGGCGGCTACGACCACCAGCGCGAGTGGACTGGAGAAAGCTGCGCGGCTGGTGTAGAGGACGACCAGAGCAAGTGCGAGCAGAAGCAGCCCAGCAGCGACAAGCCCCCAGCCGCGAGGCTTGGGTTCAGTCGGCGGATTGGGACTCGGGTCGGGCAAGGGATTGTTATACAGGCGGAAGGATAGAGTTTCAAATCGATTCCTGATTAATGATTTTTGATTGGTGATTGAAAAAGCTGCAGAAGCTGGAGGTTTTCAGTCAACTCATCACCAATCAACAATTGCTTACGCGCTAGGCAGGATCCGCCCTGCACCGGCCAGCCACTCCGCCGCGCGCGCCTCGCCGTTATTCACCGCGTACAGGACGAGTTCCACGCGAGTGGAGACGCCGAGCTTTTCGAAGATTCGGAATAGATACTTCTTGATCGTGTGCTCGCTCAGATTGAGTTCGCGGGCGATCTGGCGATTGCCCAGTCCTTCGGCGACGAGTGCGACAACCTGCTCCTCGCGAGGCGTCAAGAGTGTGTTGCCGCTGGCGTTGAGCACGCGAAGCGAGGGAACCTCCGAGATCAGGTCGAGCAGGTAGTTGAGTTGTTCGCTGTTAGCCCAGATCTGTCCGGCAGCCACTTGCTGGATGCACTTGCAGAGCAGGCGAAGGTTCGAATCGGTGATGCAGAAAATACCCCGCGCGCCCGAGCGGAAGGCGCTCACAACCACGTCGCGGTCGACGTGATCCACCAGCAGGACCTTCGGAATCTCGGGATGGGAGAGGTGAAAGCGCCGCAAGGTGATGATCGGCTCTTCGCCATCGGCGGATGAATTGATCGCCAGCAACGCCACGCGTGGAGTCTTCAGACTCACGGCCTGAACGATAGAGACGGTATCCATGCGGCACAAGTTGATGTGAAACTCTGGTCGGCGACGTAGCGCGCCAGAGAGCAATTGCGATTGCATGCGATTGGAATCTGCGAGCAGGACGTGGATCGCATCGGACGAGGCGGCACACATAAAGAAGACTCCAAAGTATTGCAAAAAAAGTGCAACCGACCGATTTTAAGAAGCGCAGCAGAGGCTCACAAGACTACCGGTCGAAAAAAGTTGGGGAGCGTTCCTGAAATGGGAATTTGGAATATTGGTGCGGTGGAGTGCGGCTGTCGATGAACTGAATGTGGAAAGGGAAACCGTTTCTTTTCGAATCTTTGTCCTGTGAACGCATTGTCGACACTTCTCCACGAGGCTTTCACATAGCACGCGCTTCGCGTTTGCAGCGAATTCCCGCGTGATTACGTGGTTTCGATGGTATTGTGAGGGCACGATCAACTCCGGATTGGCCTCAGCTCCGCTCGTAATCTCCAGTTTCGTTGCCGATCCGATTAACAGCCGCACCTTTAGCCTGTGACCCGGTAAACATGCAAGTCCACTTTTGTGGGCCGGCCGGAAGAGGGATCGCCGGCCTGTGACCACCATCACAAATTCGTCCTGGTAGAAACGTAAGCGCCTGATTCAAGCGGGCGTCCTGTCATTCCCGTATCCGTACAAAATTCCACTTTCGTAGACGCCACTTCCCATGTCTTGTTGTGCGCGAAGTCTCGCCTTAAGTTGCAACTGTAAAAAGTTGCTACAGCGGAGACTATCGGGCGCCAAGCGATGCGATTTGTTTTCATAGCCGTTCGATTCATAGCAGTTGCGGTACTCGCGTCGCAAGGCATCTCGATCGTCTTCGCTCAAAGTGAAAAAGCCAACGAGGAGAACCAACAAGCTTCCCGCTCCGGCTTAACCGGAGTTGGAGCGGGAGATCGCAGTAGCACGGCCACAACGCCGGGGGCAGCGGACGGCATCATGGGAAACTCCACGCTCGGAGGAGATCGCCGTCCGCTGTACCGGCTGCGCTCAAGCGATGTGGTCGAACTCACCTTCACCGTTGCTCCTGAATTCAATCAGACTTTGACCGTCCAGCCGGATGGCTATGTAATGTTGAAGGATGCCGGTCCCGTGGAAGCGCGAGGCCTGACCCTGGCCGAATTCAGCGCAGCGGTAGAAAAAGCGTATAGCGGATATTTGCATGAGCCGCAGGCAGCCGTGGCGCTAAAGGATTTTGAGCGGCCATTCTTCATTGTTGGCGGCGAAGTCGGAAAACCGGGAAAGTATGAATTGCGATCCGATACGACGGTGGCGGAGGCTGTTGCCATCGCCGGCGGATTCACGCAGCAATCCAGACACTCGCAGGTGGTGCTGTTCCGCAGAGTGAATGATGACCTGGTTGAAACCCGGTTGCTGAACCTGAAAAAGATGCTTAGCGAAAAAAGCCTGAAGGAAGACGCACATCTTCGGCCGGGAGACATGGTGTTCGTTCCACAGAATACGATTTCCAAAATCGCCCGCTTCCTGACTCGACCGTCCGTGAGCATGTATATGAACTCTTCCCAATTTTGATGAAGCCTCCCTCACTCGCATGCCAGACGAAGATCTAATTCGCAGCCAGACGCAACCAGCGGTACCAACCGCGCGTGAGTTGGCGATGGTGCTGTTCCGACGCAAAAGGATTTTCATCGGCGTGGCGGGATTCGTCTTCGTTGCTGCGATTCTGTATGCCCTGTTCGGGGCAAAGTACGAAGCGAATATGCAAGTCCTGGTTCGGCGCGGGCGAGCGGACGCGCCCGTCAGCGGCGGAGAGAACGCGCCGCTCGATCTAACCCGCGTCGCCATTACCGAAGAAGAGCTGAATTCCGAGGTGGAACTGCTGCGCGATGATGAGGTCTTGCGCAAGGTTGCGGAAGAAACCGGTGCGGGAAATCGCGACTGGCTTCACTTCCTGCGCCCGGGCGAGGGATCATCGCAACGAGTCGAAAGAGCAGCACGGCGGTTGGCCAAGAAGTTGAATGTTGAACCGGCAAAGAAGACCAATCTTATAGCCGTCCGTTATGCGGCGGATGATCCGCAGATGGCGGTGAAAGTCTTGCGGTCAGTGGCGAATGCATATCTGGCGAAGCACGTAATGGTGCATCGTCCGAGCGGCGAATTCAGTTTTTTCGAACAGCAGACGGCAGAATCGAGACGGCAACTGGAAGACTCCAAGCGCAACCTCTTGCGCTTCACCGAGGAGCATGGAGTTGTCGCAGCGGCGCAGCAGCGCGATCTGGCGGTTGCGAGGGTAAGCGAGCTCCAGGCAGGAGCTTCCCAGACGAAAGTCGAGCTGGCTGAGACGCAGCAGCGTATCGCGGAATTGGAATGGCTGTTAGCCGAACTGCCGGAACGGACCACCACGCAGGTTCGTACGGCGGACAATCCGGAGCTGTTACGTGCCTTGAAGTCGAACCTGCTCGACCTGCAACTCAAACGCACCGAGCTGCTGATGAAGTTTGAACCGAACCATCGGCTGGTGCGCGAGATCGACCAGCAGATCGCGCAGGCGCAGACGGCGATCGCCGCCGAGAGCCTCACTCCGGTCCGCGACGAGACCACCGATAAGAACCCCCAGTACGAATGGGCAAAGTCGGAACTACAACAGGCGCGGGTGCAGGCGAAGGCGCTCCTTGCCCGGGAGACGGCAACAGAAGCTCAAGCGGCGGCATACACGGCAATTGCGGAAAAGCTCGGCGAGGCTGCCGTCACGCAAGACGATTTGCAGGCGTGCGAAAAGGCCGCGCAGGAGAACTATCTGCTCTACGTGAAGAAGCAGGAAGAGGCGCGCATGGACGACGCTCTGGATGAGCGTGGCATCGTGAATGTGGCGATTGCGGAGGAGCCCGTCGTCCCGGCGCTTCCTGTGTGGTCTCCGCTTGCCGTGATCGCACTGGGGTTCATCGGATCGCTAACAGCAGGAACGGGAGCGGCCTTCGTCGCGGATTACCTTGATCCGGCATTCCGCAACCCGGACGATGTGCTGGCATACCTGGATGCCCCAGTGCTGGCCTCGCTTCCGAAGAATCTGCCGCGGGAGCTTTCGGCATGAGAGCAGAAGCCGTGAGCGCTCATCTCTGGGGGGCCACTCAGGAAGCGCCTGAGGAACAGGCGAACGCCTATCCAGGAAAGATCTATCCGGTGATGGAGGGCTGGAATCCGGAGAAATTCGCGCACGAACAGATTTGCTCCCTTGTGCGCCAGGTGTTTTCTCCGCTACGGCAGCGGCCTGTGAGACAGGTGGTCTTCAGCGGAGTTGAACCGCACAGCGACATCTATGGAATCTGCAAGGGCGTGGCGGTAACGGTGGCGAAAGAAGTGTCGCGCCATGTGGCGTTGGTCGAAGCCTCAAACCAGGAAATCGCAGGGTTCGAAGTCGATGAGCCCGATCCCCCCAATCGAGAAGTGCAGTGTTCACCGTTACGGGACAGCGCGATTCACGTTGGCCGAAATCTGTGGTTGGTATCGTCGAACGAGGGGAATGGCGCATCTTGCTTGCAAGCGTATCTGAGCCAGATCCGGCGGGAGTTCGATTATTCGGTGATTGTGGCGCCTCCCGCTGGTGATTCGAACAGGACTGCAACGATGGCGCAGTGCGCGGATGGCATTGTTCTGGTTCTAGCGGCAGGACGCACGCGCCGTGCTACAGCGTGCCGGATCAGAAGGTCGTTGGACGACGCACAGGTGCGGCTTCTCGGAGTTGTGCTGAGCGGTCGCGAGTTCCCGATTCCCGACAGGATTTACAGGAGGTTGTAGTCGTGGCCGCAATATCTCCATTTCGAGGGGTGCTCGGGCATAGACGCTCCGGCCTGGCTGAAACGCCATCGACCGCCGACAAGGCCACTGACCAACAACAACCGGGGAGCGCCTGGGCGCGATTGATCCCCGGAGAAATGCCGGTCGGAATCCGAGGCCGAAAAAAGCCGGCAGGATCAGTGCGATCTCTTCCATTCGAGAATGCAGACCGAGATCCGAAAGTGGCCGAACCGCAGGGGATCATCAGGAGATTGCTGCTTCCTGCACCACTGCAAAGCCGGGCAGCCGAGGCATGGGTGAAGTCGATCTTGGCCGATTGGGCCCTGGTCACGCTGAACTGGCTGGCGTTGGGAGCATTGATGGTTCCTCTTCGGGTCCTGGCGCCAGGGCTTTCGTGGTCGGAACTGCTGAGCGGTGCGCCGCTTTCCTTACTGGGATTCGCCGTGTTGCACGCGGCGTTCATTACGCTGGTCGGCCACACCGAAAAGCTATACGAACTCACTCATAATTTGCGCGCTCAAGCCCGGGTCCTGGCAAAGTCGGTCGCGCTGGCAACCTTGATTTTGTGCTTCGCGCTTTCGTTCCAGAGTGGATCGTGGGTGAAAACAGCGCTGTGCTGCGCAGTGGGAGTGCTCAATTTTGGCGCGCTATGGACATGGCGCCGCAGTTTTCCGCTTCAGCCCGGTGCTGAGCCGGTTGGGACAGCCCGGAATGTCCTGATTGTCGGTACGGGTCGCTCTGGACGATGGGTGGCCTCCTGCATCGAACGGCATCCCGAAGGGGGACGGAAAGTGTGTGGCTTTCTGGACGATTCGAAAAGGGCAAGCGCCCTGGCAGACTTGGCGCGGATGGCGCGGGCGGGATTCATCGATGAACTGATTCTCGCGGGAACGCGGAGCCCTGAGCTGGCCATGCAGATGTTGAACGAGGCGCAGCGGCTAAAGCTTGACGTCGAGATTGTTCCGGAACTGTTCGGCCTTCGGCAGATCGGCGAAGTGGAACGCGTGGGAGAAGCACCCATGATCTGTCTGCATGCGGAGAGACTGCCCTTGTTCGATCTGCTGCTGAAGCGAGTCGTGGACCTGGCCGGTGCGGGCCTGGCGATCTTGGTACTAGCCCCCGTCCTGGCTGCGATTGCAGTTCTGATCAAGCTGGATTCGCGCGGCCCGGTCCTCTATAGCGCCCCGCGGGCGGGGCGCAAAGGGCGGGTCTTTCGCTGCTTCAAATTCCGGACCATGGTCAGCAATGCGGATGCACTGAAGGCTCAGTTGCAGCAGAAAAATTTCAGATCCGGTCCGATCTTCAAGATCACCGGCGACCCTCGCGTTACAAGGATGGGACGGTTCCTGCGGCGCTATAGCCTCGATGAACTGCCGCAGTTGTGGAATGTGGTGCGAGGCGAGATGAGCCTGGTAGGTCCGAGACCCCATCCGGTCGCTGAGTTTGAGGCGTACGAACTTGAGCATTTCGGGCGCCTGGATGTGACGCCGGGGATGACTGGACTCTGGCAGGTCACGGCGCGGCGCGATCCGTCGTTTGAGAGATCTGTCGAACTCGATCGCGAATATATCCGGAGCTGGAACCTCGGTTTGGATTTTCGAATTCTGCTGAAAACAGTGGCAGCGGTCGCGCGGGGAAGCGGTGACTGATGCAGGCTGTTACTGCGCGAGAAGAACAGTTTGCATCCCAGTCGCTCGCGGGCGCGGCGGAAGTGGTCTTGCGTCCCCTGCAGTTGTTGATGGCGTTTCCCGCGCTGTTGTTCATGACTGCGCTGACCGCGATGTTGCTGTGCCATCCCGACGTCCCTTCTTACGGCATCAGTCGAATCGCGTTCGCGCTTCTCGTGGTGGCTGTCATCGCGCGAATTCTGATTTTACGGTATCCGCTGGTCGTCGCCGAGCGAATCTCGCTCCCGATGCTCGCATTGACCGCATTGGCTCTTGTGGGAGTCCTAGGCAAGCCGTTCGATAAGGAGACCTGGAGCCTGCTGGGGACAAAGTATGTGGTGCCCTTCGCGATGTTTTATATCGCGCAATTGATTTTCGGCACCGAGAAACGATTTCGGCAGTTCGAGATTTTTGTTCTGTGCGTCCTGGCCTATTTAAGCTTCACGGCAATCGCATTTCTGCTGGATGCCCGTTCACTCATCTTCCCCAAATACATACTCGACCCTAACCTGGGCTATCACGTAGATCGCGCGCGGGGTCCTTTTCTGCAGGCCGTTGCCAATGGCGTATCGCTGAACATGCTGGGATTGCTCGCTCTGCATGCCTATCGGCGCGGCAGCGCTCGAGGCCTGAAGATGCTGGTCCTGCTTGCGTCAGTGCCCCTCGCGATTCTTGCCACCATGACGAGAGCGGTTTGGCTTTCTTTCGCGGGATCGGTGCTGGCGCTGATTTTTCTTTCGAAGAATCGGACGTTTCGCCGGGCAGGCCTGTGGCTGGGCGTGGTGGCCGTGCTTGCGTTGGCGGCGGTCGTGACCTCGAGTGAGCTGAGCCGCGCGCTTAGCGATCGCCTCACGGAGAGCAGCCCGGTCGAATTCCGCCAGGCAGTCTATGCCGGAAGTTGGCAGATGTTTCTGGAACGTCCACTGACCGGCTGGGGATTCCATTCGATGCCCGACGAATTGCCGCGTTATGTCAGCGAATTTCGGGGGGAGGAGTTGTATCCGCATAACACTTACCTGGAAGTGCTGGTGGAACAGGGTGTGGTCGGACTGGCGCTGTACCTCTGGCTGATGTGGGAGCTGCTGCGGCTGTCCCGAGGCATTGTTCCGAAGGCGGAGCAAACCGGCTTTCTTGATGAGGAGTTCCACCGCTTCTGGCCGGTCTTGCTGGGTGTGTATTGGATCAACGCCAGCTTGGTCGTGATGAATTATCAATTCGTAAATGCGTTGCTGTTCACTCTGGCGGGAATGCTGGCGGCACAGCGGAGAAGGGTGGAGACAGCCTCATGCTGACCGTCGCGTATCTGGCCAATCAGTTTCCTTCGCCAGTTGAGCCGTACGTCGGCCAGGAGATTATTGAACTGCGAAGACGTGGCGTGAACGTGGTTGCGGGAAGTGTGCGGCGCGGGCCCGGAAGCGGCGAGGAATGTGAGGCAGATCTCCTGCTATTGCCCGCCGGCCTTTTACTCGCGGTCAGAGCTGTGTGGCTTTGCATCCGGCGGTGGAAGCGGATTTCGCCATTGATGCGTCGGGTCTTCTTAGGCGGTAGCGAAGGGCCGATGTGCCGCCTGAAGGCCTTGATTCACACCTGGCTGGGCGCCTGTTATGCGATCCGCCTGAAGAATCTCCGCATTGATCACATCCAGGTGCATCACGGTTTCTTCGGCGCCTGGATCGGGATGGCGGCAGCGCGCCTGTTGGGCATTGACTTCAGCCTGACGCTCCACGGGTCGGACCTGCTGCTGTATCCGTCGTATCTCGACGTAAAACTGGCGCTCTGTCGTTCTTGCTTCACAATTTCGGAATACAACCGCAACTACATTTTGCAGCGCTATCCCCAGATTGATCCTTCCAAAGTAATCGTGGCGCGCCTGGGCATCGAAGCGTCCGACACTCCACCGAGAATGCTAGATCCACGGCAACAGGCACCCTTCATGCTGTTGGCAGTGGGGCGGTTACATGCGGTGAAGGATCACGCATTCCTCCTGAGAGCCTGCGCGAGATTGCAGAGCTGCGGCATCGACTTCCATTGCGTCATCGCCGGAGACGGTCCGGAGCGGCGGAACTTGGAGACCTTCATTTCACGACATGCCCTCACCTCCCACGTCACGCTGCTGGGACACGTGCCGCGAGATGAGATGAGTGGGTGGTATGACGTTGCCGACCTGGTGGTCCTCACCAGCCGAAGCGAGGGCATTCCGCTGGTGCTCATGGAGGCCATGGCGCGCGGCAAGTTGGTGTTGGCGCCGGCGATCACTGGAATTCCAGAACTCGTGATTGCGGGGCAAACCGGATTTCTTTATCGGCCGGGTTCGCTGGGCGATTTCGTGACACAACTGATGGAAATCTACCGAATGGTGCAAGCCGCCGGCGCCGAGACTTCAGATTGTCCGTCGAAAGACGCCAGCGCGGGGCAGTTGGAATGGATTCGGCACGCGGCCTGGCTGCGGGTGCGGCAAAAATTCGAGCGGCAAAAAAATCTGGATTACTTCGCCGAGATGTTTCTCAGCCGAGTGTCAGAACACAACGAGAGCATTCCTAATGAAGATTTTGTTTTGCAACAAATATAACTATCCCTTCAGCGGGACCGAAGTGTACCTGTTCGAACTGATGGAACTACTTCGGTCGAAGGGGCACGAGGTCGCCTTGTTTTCCATGACGGACCCGCGCGGCGACACCACCCCATACGATCGGCACTTCGTTCCGCACATCGATTTTAAGGAAAAGTCGGGCTGGTTCGAAAAGGCACGCAAAGCTGTGCACGCGATTTATTCGCGCGAAGGCCGGCGAAGAATCCGCGGCATGATCGAGGAGTTTCGTCCGGATGTGGCGCACATTCGGGGGATCTATCATCACCTGTCACCGTCGATCTTGTGGGACCTGCGGGCGCAGGACGTTCCCGTCGTCTATCACCTGAACGATTTCAAGCTGCTCTGTCCCAATTACAACCTGCTCAGTCGCGGGAACGTGTGCGAGCAATGCAAGGACGGGACCTTTTGGCATCTCATGCGGGAAAAGTGCTATCCCGGGCTCAGCGCACGAACGACGCTCGCATTGGAAGCGTACGTACACCGGTATCTCGGAACGTATCGCAAATGCGTGGACCTGTTCCTTGCGCCGAGCCAGTTTGTACGGGACAAGTTCGTCGAGCACGGTTGGGATGCCGGCAAGTTTGAGGTTTTGCCGCATTTTCAGAAAATGGGACCGCAAACGAGGCCGCCAACGGAGGGACCGATCCTGTACTTCGGTCGATTGTCGGCGGAAAAAGGAGTCGGCGACCTGCTGCGGGCGATGCAGCAGGTTCCACATTTGCGGCTGTTGGTTGCGGGTGAAGGGCCGGAGCGAAGCACATTACAAGCCTTGGCTGCGGAGCTCAAACTAGGGAACGTTCAATTTGTGGGACACGTTGGAGCCGCCGAGCGCGACCGGCTGATCGCCGAATCGCGATTCACCGTGTTGCCGTCCCATGCATACGAGACGTTAGGCAAAACTATTCTGGAATCGTATGCGCAAAGCCGCGCTGTAGTGGCGACCGATCTCGGATCGCGGCGGGAATTTGTACATCACGGCGAGACCGGGCTCTTGTATCCGTCTGGAAATGTCAAACAACTGGCTGGCGCGATTCAGTTCGTGGCGTCGAATCCGGAGTGTGCCAAAGAGATGGGGCAGTCGGGCCGAGAATGGCTGCTTCAGCACCATGCCCCGGATACGTATTATGAGAAACTCCTGGAACTGTATCAAGGGCTGATCGAGGCGAAGCAGCCGAAGGCTGCAGTTATCAAAATGCCGAAGGAAACTGCGCCGGAAACCAGTCTCGTCCCAGCGGCGCGAAAATTAAAGGTCGCCTTTATCGGCGGCCGAGGAGTCATTTCAAAATATAGCGGGATCGAAACCTATTACGAAGAGGTCGGCAAGCATCTGGCTGAAATGGGGCACTCGGTCACGATTTATTGCCGGAATTATTTCACTCCGAAATTGGTGGAACACAATGGCATGCGTCTGGTGCGTCTGCCCACTCTACGCTCGAAGCACCTGGAGACTGTGATTCACACCCTCCTGAGCAGCCTTCATGCAATGACTCGGCGCTATGACGTCGTACATTATCACGCGCTCGGCCCAGCGCTGTTTTCGCTTCTGCCGCGTCTCGCCGGAACGAAGACTGCGGTTACCGTCCAGGGGCTGGATTGGCAGCGCAAGAAGTGGGGAGGCCTTGCCTCGGCAGTGCTGCGCCTCGGCGAGAAAGCTTCGGTCAAGCTTCCGAATACGACGATGGTCGTGTCGCGCACTTTGCAGGAGCGCTATCAGGACGTGCATGGCGCAGAAGTTTCTTTCGTCCCGAATGGAGGAGTCCTTCGCGAAAGGAACGAGCCTTCGAAGATTCTCGAGTGGGGGCTGACGCCGCAGAAGTATGTTCTGTTCCTGGGCCGGTTTTCCCCCGAAAAAGGATGTCATCTGCTGGTCGAGGCGTTCGAGCGCCTCGGCACCCGCCTTGACACCGACGTCAAGCTGGTTATGGCTGGCGCCGCAAGCTACTGTGACGAATACAGCCGCGATTTACGTACGCACGCCAGCGATCGCATCCGGATGCTGGATTGGGTATCTGGTGCGACGTTGGATGAACTTCTCACGAACGCCATGATTTTTGTTTTGCCGTCCGATCTGGAAGGCCTATCGCTCGCTCTGCTGGATGCCATGGGTGCGGGGTTATGTGTGCTGACCAGCGACGTGCCGGAAAACCGCGAAGTGGTCGACGGCGCCGGATTCACCTTTAAGCGCGGAGATGCAGCCGATCTGGCCGACCGTCTGCAATTTCTGATCGCAAATCCGGCAGTTCGTGAAGCTGCGGGTCAAACAGCGCGGCAGCGTATTGAAGAGACATACCAATGGCCGAAAATCGCGGCGGATATCGAGGCTGTTTATTACGACATGCTCGGCGAAGAAGTCGAGCCTCGGCCTTCGAGAAAGCCGATTGCGCCCGCGCTCCGGCCCGTCAGGGCTGAGAGCTTGTCAGAGCGCCAGGCAGGTTAGATTCAGCTTCGATGTGTGTGGGTGACCTTTAGTTCACCAAGAGAAAAACCCTCCCTTTTCTACAATCCCGCCTTTTTTATTACAATCGATCCTCAAGTCTGTGACGCGCCGGGAACGATGCATCCAAAACCGTCGCGGCACTCGTTTCCCACGAACCATCTCGCATGAACGATCGCATTCTCGTCACCGGTGGCGCGGGTTTTATCGGATCAAATTTCGTTCTGCAGCAGATGCAGAATGAGTCGCTGCGCATCCTCAATCTCGACAAACTGACCTACGCGGGGAATCTCCGTAATCTGGAGAGTCTTGGCGGAAATCCGCGATACGAATTTGTGCAGGCGGATATCGCCGATCGCAACGGCGTTCGGAAAATCTTCGCAGACTACCATCCGGATGCGATCGTGCATTTTGCCGCAGAAAGCCACGTCGATCGGTCGATCCGCGGGCCAGGCGAGTTCATTCACACGAATATTAACGGCACGTTCGTGCTGCTGGAAGAGGCGCGCGCGTATTGGTCAGGGCTTGAGGGCGGGGACCGCGAAAAATTTCGGTTTCTCCACGTCTCTACCGACGAAGTCTACGGTTCGCTCGGGCCGAACGATCCGCCCTTTTCCGAGACGACCCCATATGCACCGAACAGCCCGTATGCCGCGTCGAAAGCGGCTTCGGACCATCTGGTGCGCGCGTATCATCACACTTACGGTTTGCCCACGCTCACTACGAATTGCTCGAATAACTATGGCCGGTTCCAGTTTCCTGAAAAAATGATCCCGTTGATGATCCTCAACGCCCGTCAGGGCAAGCCGTTGCCGGTATATGGCGATGGGATGAACGTCCGCGACTGGCTGTATGTGGAAGATCACTGCGTGGCGATCGCGACCGTGCTGCGGCGGGGACGTCCGGGCGAGACGTATAACATTGGTGGGTGGAACGAAAAGCCGAACCTGGAAGTGGTGCACACGATCTGCGATTTGGTGGATGAGATGGACCCGCGGCCGGGCTCGCGGCGGGAGTTGATCACATTTGTGAAGGATCGTCCGGGACACGATCGGCGGTATGCGATGAATGCCACAAAAATCCAGCGAGAGCTGGGATGGAAGCCGAAGGAAACGTTTGAAAGCGGTATTCGCAAAACGGTTCGCTGGTATCTTGAGAACGACGCCTGGGTGCGCGACGTGACCAGCGGGGCATATCGGCAGTGGATTGCCACGCATTACTCGGTGTAGAGCGGCCTAAACGTCTAAGACATGACTGCAAGCACACGCTACAAAGGGATCATTCTGGCGGGCGGATCGGGAACGCGTCTCTATCCCGTGACGCAAGCGATGGGCAAGAGCCTGCTGCCCGTCTACAACAAGCCGATGATCTACTACCCGCTGTGCACGCTGATGTTGTCGGGCATTCGCGAACTGCTGGTGATTTCCACGCCGGAAGATGTTCCGAAATTTCAGCAGCTTCTTGGGGATGGCAGCCAGTATGGCATCGCGTTGCAGTATGTGGTCCAGCCCAAGCCGGAAGGAATCGCGCAGGCCTTTCTGCTGGCCGAGAAGTTTTTGAGCGGCGGTCCGTGCGCGCTGGTTCTTGGGGACAACATTTTTTATGGGCACGATCTGGCGAAGGACCTGCGTGAATCAGCGATGAAAGTTTCCGGAGCACGAGTGTTCGCGTACCCGGTGCATGATCCGGAGCGGTACGGAGTGGTGGAATTTGACAGCAACGGGCGCGCCCTGAGTATCGAGGAAAAACCGAAGCAGCCGAAATCCCGCTATGCCGTGACCGGCCTGTACTTTTATGACGCACAAGTGGTGGATATTACGAAAACGTTGAGGCCGAGTGCCCGGGGCGAACTCGAAATCACTGACGTGAATCGCGAGTATCTGATGAGAGGCCAGCTGGAAGTGGTTGTAATGGGACGCGGCATGGCATGGCTTGATACCGGTACGCATGAATCCCTGATGGATGCGGCCCTATATATTCAGGCGATCGAGAAAAGGCAGGGACTGATGGTGGCCTGTCCGGAAGAAATTGCGTACCGATACGGCTACATTACCGCCGATCAGATCGAGATGATCGGCGCTTCCATGCGCAACAGCAGCTATGGATCCTATTTGTTACAGTTGTTGCGGGAGAAGGTGTTCTAAGCTCATCCCAGCCGCGCCAGCCTGCAATGGACGCCATCAAGAGGATTCCGACTTCTCTGCCGGAAGTATTCGTTCTAGAGCCGCGCGTCTTTGGCGACGAACGTGGATTTTTTCTGGAGAGCTATAACCAGAAGGTTTTTTCCGAGGCCGGCATTGCCGACAACTTCGTGCAGGACAATCATTCTTTTTCGGCACGTAACGTACTGCGCGGGCTGCACTATCAGCTGAAACATACCCAGGGCAAACTAGTGCGCGTGATCGAAGGGCAAATTCTGGACGTTGCGGTGGATTTGCGCCGGAGTTCTCCGACGTTTGGGAAATGGGCGGCCGAAGTTCTTTCTGGAACCAATAAGCGCGTGATGTGGATTCCCCGCGGCTTCGCGCATGGATTCCTCGTGATCTCCGAAGCGGCACATGTGCTCTACAAAGCGACCGACTACTACGCTCCCGAACATGAACGGACGCTGGCATGGAACGATCCGGAACTAAAAATCGATTGGCGGCTGGATGGGGAACCAATCATCTCGGCGAAAGATCAGCGCGGCGTCAGGCTGCGTGATGCCGAAGTATTTGACTGATCGTGATCTTCACACATGAGAGCACTCATTCTTGGCGCCACTGGACTGTTGGGTAAGGCGCTGCTGCGCGAGTGGCACGGTCCAAGAAACGAGGTCGTGGGGCTCGGCTCGCGCGATGTGGATATTCGCAACGCGGCGCGAGTCCGTGAGGTCGTGGATGATGCGCGGCCTGACTGGATCGCGCTCGCCGCGGCCTACACGGACGTCGACGGATGCGAGCAGAAACCGGAGCAGGCGTTTGCTGTGAATCGCGACGGACCGGTCAACGTGGCCGAGGCGGCGAAAGGCTGTGGTGCAAAACTACTGTTCCTCAGTTCCGATTACGTGTTTGACGGCGGGAAGAAGTCTCCGTACGAAGTGGATGACAAACGAAATCCGCAGAGTGTGTACGGACGCTCGAAAGCCGAAGCCGAGATCCGCTTGTCAGAGATTCTGCCCGGCTGTTGCATCGCACGAACTTCATGGCTCTTCGGCGTCGGGGGGAAATGCTTTCCGGACACGATTTTGAAGTTGGCGGGGACTCGCCCGGCGCTGGATGTCGTCAACGATCAGCGCGGATGTCCAACTTACTCGATCGATCTCGCGCGGGCTCTGATCGAACTGTGCCGCAAGGGCGCGCGCGGAATTGTTCACGTGACCAACACGGGTGACTGTTCCTGGTGTGAATTCGCACGGGAGATCGTGAAAGAAGCGGAGCTCGCGACCGAAGTACGGCCTGTCAGCACGGCCCAAATGGCGCGTCCGGCACCGCGTCCGGCCTATTCGGTCCTATCCCCGGCAACCCTGAACGCGTACGGCATCAAGATGCCAACGTGGCATGACGCTTTACAACGATATCTCAAAGAGCGGACGAACTAATTTGCCGACTGCGACATCGGGCTCGTTGTTGTGAGGATCGGCCGGAACTGTTCGTTCCCCTACATTATTCAGCAGTTCGAATCTCACTCACTTCGATTCCAGTTACCTCAGTAACACTTGTCGCCCCGCGATCAATCCTACAATCCGTAGCGTGGGGAGTACTGCGCTCCAAAGCGGACAGCGCTGGGCCATTGGTATTGGCGCACTCGTGTGCGTTCATATTGTAGTTTCGATCCTGGTGCCGCGAAGTTTTGCACTCACCGCGTTCGGCGACATCCTCCAGAACATCATCCTGCTAGCTGCGACGATTGCCTTCTTTTCCAACGTCCGGAGCGGCTCGGCTAAATCAAAACTGTTCTGGGGGCTCATGGGGCTGGGGATGGCGATGTGGTTTTTCACCCAGGCGACGTGGACCTATTTCGAGGTGTACCTGCGCCAGGAAGTTCCGAATCCATTTGTTGGCGACGTCGTCCTGTTCCTGCATATCGTGCCCATGATGGCCGCGGTGGTGATACAACCGCATCTGCAGCAGGATGATCGCGCCATTCGTGTGGGGATGCTTGACTTTGCGCTGCTGCTGACATGGTGGCTATTCCTCTATTTGTTCGTGGTCATTCCTTGGCAATACGTTCACGTGGCGGTCGAGTTATATGGCCGCAGTTTCGATCTGTTGTACGTCTGCGAAAAGCTGGTGCTCGCGGGCGGTCTGCTGCCGGTTTGGTGGCGGACCCGTGGCCCATGGCGGAACATTTACTTCGAATTGTTTGCCGCCACCCTGCTCTATTGTGTGGCCTCTCTAATCGCCAGCGAGGCCATCGATTTGCATTTGTATTACACGGGCAGCCTGTTCGATGTGCCTCTGGACGCTTCCATGGTGTGGTTCGTCCGCATCGGATTTATGGCCGGTTGTGCGGAGCCAGAGTCCCATTGTTCCGACGTATTTAATCGGGGCTTCGGAATCTGGAAAGCGCGACTGGCCATGGTCGCGGTGTTCATCACGCCGCTGATGATAGCGTGGGCGCAGTTTGGAGGCGGTGCGCCGCACCGTGTGCGCACCTATCGGATGCTTCTGACCATTGCTGTGATGCTGGTCATGGGTGGGCTGGTCTTCCTCCGGCAGCATTGGCTGGACCAGGAACTGCTCCATCTGTTGCGGCTATCGCGCTCCAACCTTGACGAAATGTCCCGGCTGAAGGACGACCTGGAAAATAAAGAGCAATCTCTGCGTTGGCACAGTCTGGAACTTCAGCGTAAGAACATGGAATTGCAGGAAATCTCGTTCACCGATTCGCTGACCGGCGTATGGAACCGACGCTATATGGAGGAGATATTGATCGCCGAAGCCGGGCAGGTGCTCCGGAACTATCAGCGGGCCCGCGGCAGTGACATTCGTAAGATGGATCACCGCGATCTGGTCTTCATCATGGTTGACGTTGATTTCTTCAAAGAAGTGAACGACCTGTACGGCCACCCGGTTGGCGATCGTCTGCTCCAATTGGTGGCACAGCGCCTGGCGACGGTTGTGCGCAAGTCAGATGTGCTGGTGCGCTGGGGCGGAGAAGAATTCCTGATCATGAACCGTTCGACGGATCCATCGGGCACTCCTGCGTTCTGCGCCCGAATTTTGGAAGTGATGGCGGCAGAAGCATTCGATCTCGGCCAGGGCATCACCGTTCGCAAAACTTGCTCGGTCGGTTGGGCCGCTTTCCCGTGGTGCCGCAGCGCCTACGAGGCGATCTGCGCCGAAGAATCGATCTCGCTCGCCGACGCAGCTCTGTATCGAGCGAAAGCTCTTGGCAGAAATCGAGGGGTCGGCATCATGCCGACAGAAGCCGCGGGCAAGGATCCCGAGGCAATCTCAATGTTGACAGTGCGCGAGGGGAAGGCACCATTTGCGCAGCTGATCAAGACCTCGTGTCCGAGAACAGAAGCTGCTCTGTCGCTGAGCGCGGCCGCAGCTAGCGAAAACCGCTAGATCTCGCTCTGGTCTCTGCATTCACGCGAATTCCTGCCCTTGACCGCGTTCTGCCGGTTGAATAGAGTGAGAGCCGGTCTATATGCCATCCGAGGCAAAACCCCTAATGACTGTGAAAACTCAATCGCGCAAGACTGGCCTTCGTCAAAAAGCACAACTGATGTCTGCATCGGAAATCGAACGCACGCTGGTGCGGCTGGCCTATGAAATCGTGGAGAAAAATGACGGCGTGCAGGATTTAGGGCTGGTGGGAATCCGCCGCCGTGGCGTGCCCATCGCCGAGCGGCTGGGCAAGATCATTGCGCGCATCGAAAGCGCCAAGGTTCCGGTGGGAACGCTTGATATCACGTTTTATCGCGACGATCTCTCTACCCTCGGGCCCAAGCCCGTCGTGCAGGAAAAAGAAATTGGATTCGAGATCGAAGACAAGAATATTGTGCTGGTGGACGACGTTTTGTTTACCGGCCGCACCACTCGCGCCGCTCTGGACGCGCTGTTCTCTCATGGACGCCCGAGGCGCGTTCAGCTCTGTGTGCTGATCGATCGCGGCCACCGCGAGATTCCGGTAGAGGCGACGTTCGTCGGACGGCATGTGCAGACCACGATGAATGAAGTCATCGAAGTAAAGCTGACCGAGATCGACGAGGTAGAGAAAGTATTGCTGATGGAGAAGTAGAGGGGTCTCAAGAAAGTAAGGACGGTGGGTTGTCCCACCGTCCTTTGTTTTTGCCGCGGAATATCTAACCAACTCGGGCGCAGACCGCCTTGGTTTGCGTGTAGTTGTTGAGCACTTCGTGACCCATTTCGCGGCCCCATCCAGACTGCTTGTAGCCTCCGAAGGGCAGCGCCGCGTCGAAGATGTTGTAGCAGTTGATCCAGACCGTTCCGGCGCGAAGTTGTGCAGCCGTCCGGTGTGCCTTGCCGATGTCGCGCGTCCACACCGCGGCGGCCAAGCCGTAGGTGCTGTCATTGGCGCGAGGCAGAATCTCTTCAGGATCGGTGAACGGCATCGCCGTGACCACGGGCCCGAAGATTTCTTCCTGCACAACTTTCATGTTTTCAGTCGTGTCTACCAGCACTGTTGGTTCGACGAAGTAGCCGCGATCACCGGCCTTGTGGCCGCCGACCACAGCCTTGGCACCTTCGGAGAATCCGGATTCGAGATATCCGCAGACGCGGTTGAGCTGCTCTTCCGAGACGAGCGGGCCCATTTGCGTTTCGGGCTCGAGGCCAGAGCCAACTTTAATCTTCTTCGCCTGCTCGGCGACACCTTCGATCACGCGATCGTAGATCGATTTCTCGACATACAGCCGAGAGCCGGCACAGCAGCACTGGCCGTGATTGAAGAAGATTGCACTGGCGGAGCCGGGAATCGCGACGTCGAGATCCGCGTCTCTGAATACGACGTTCGGCGACTTGCCGCCCAGTTCGAGCGAAACTTTCTTGAGGTTGCCGGTGGCAGCATGAACAATGAGCTTGCCGACCTCGGTGGATCCCGTAAAGGCGACTTTGTCGACGTCAGGATGAGCGGCGAGCGCAGCGCCCGCGGTTTCGCCATATCCCGGGACGATGTTGACGACGCCGTCCGGGAATCCCGCTTCCGTGATCAATTCGCCCAAACGCAGCGCGGAGAGCGGCGTTTGCTCGGCCGGCTTGAGCACGACCGTGCAGCCAGTGGCGAGCGCTGGTCCCAGCTTCCACGCCGCCATCAGCAGCGGGAAATTCCAGGGAATGATCTGCCCAACGACTCCAACAGGCTCGCGTAGCGTATACGCGAGGTACTGCGCGCCTGGCGTGTACGGAACGGACAGCGGAATCGTGTTGCCCTCGAGCTTGGTGGCCCATCCCGCCATATAGCGGAACAGGTCGACGGCGAGCGGAACGTCGGCGGCCTTGGCGATGGCCAGGGGCTTGCCGTTGTCGAGGCTCTCGATGTATCCGAACTCTTCCGTGTGCTGTTCAAGCAGATCGGAGAGCTTCCACATCAGGCGGCTGCGTTCGGCGGCTGTGGTCTTGCGCCAGGGGCCCTTTTCGAAGGCATTGCGAGCGGCCTTCACGGCGACTTCGACATCGGCGCGGTCGCCTTCGGCAACCTGGGCGAGAACTTCGCCCGTTGCCGGATTGTATGTGGGGAATGTCTTGCCGGAGATGGCGTCAACCCATTTTCCGTTGATCAACATCTTGCGTGGGGTTTCGATGAACTTGGCAACTTGCGGATGGATTTGCGGCGTAACTGCGATGCCCATAGGTCCTCCTTGGTCAACTTGGACTTGAGAGAGAATAAAGCCGGGCGAAACGAAGATTGCGGCTATCGTAGTCCTGCGGAAAGAGAAAAACAATCCGGCGAACGCAAATTCATATTGCACCGGAATTTGTGCAGACGTTGTGGAGCCGCGAACCTTGACTATTCGCCGTACGGTACCCAGATATTCTTCACTTGTGTAGCGTGCTCGAGGAACCACCGTCCTTCGGCGATTTTCGCATCGAACCAGTCGATCGCGCGCCCCTCGTTGGTCCACACCTGCTTCAGATTTCCCACCGACATGGCTTTGGCAGCGGCCACGGTCGCATCGTCTCCGTAGCACCAAATCGCGTCGACGTCATCGTGCTCGGCGAGAGTCTTCAGCAGTTGCGAAACATATCCGGTGACAATATTGACCGCTCCTCCGGGAAGATCGCTGGTGTCGAAAAGCTGATAGAGATCGCCGGTGATCAGCGGGTATTTCTCTGACGGAACCGCGACTACCGTGTTTCCCATGGCGAGCAGCGGAAGCACGAGTGAGAGGAAACCCAGCAAAGGCGCTTCCGATGGGCAGATCACGCCCACGGTTCCGATCGGCTCGTTCATCGCGATCGCGATGTTGCGGAACGGTGGATTGTGGACTGCGCCGTCGAACTTGTCGGCCCAGGCAGCGTAAGAAAAAATGCGCTGGATCGCGAGGTCGAGTTCCATCGCAGCTTGCTTTTCACCGACCGGGGCAGCGAGATGGCTAGCGACCTCTTCCTTGCGCTGTGAAAGATTCTCGGCACAGTAGTACAGAACCTGCGCGCGATTGTGGGCCGTTGCCTTTGCCCAACTCTCGGCTTTGTGCGCGGCTTCGACGGCGTTGCGGATATCTTTGCGATTGCCGAGAGGAGCTTCTCCAAGCAAGGCTCCGTCAGGCGAGCGAACCTCCATGCTGTAGCCGGAATCCGGTCGCGCCTGCTTCCCGCCAATGTACAGCTTTACCGTGCGATCGATTGCAAGAGTGCCGGCATCTGGGATCTCATCCACAAGGGGCGCCCCACTTCTCGCCGCAGTTGCGAGAAGTGGGCTCTCCGAGGTCGCCAGCTTCGGCGCGTGCTTGAACCATTTCGCCTCCATGTATTCGAGCAGACCTTCGCGGCCGCCTTCGCGGCCGTAGCCGCTCTCACGATATCCACCGAACCCGCACGCAGCGTCGAAGAGATTTGTGCAGTTCACCCAGACGACGCCGGCCTTCAATTGCGCGGCGACATGAAGGGCGACATTGATGTTTTCGCTCCAGACACACGAGGCCAGGCCGTAAACCGTGTTGTTCGCCAGTTCGACGGCTTCTCGTGGAGTGCGGAATGTCATTGCTGCGAGCACCGGACCGAAAATTTCCTGCTGGGCGACTATCGATGTTGGATGCACATTGCTCAACAACGTCGGCAGGTAGTAGAAGCCGCGCATGGGCAGCGCGGTCTGCGGCTGCCAGCAGGTTGCGCCTTCCGCGATGCCTTGCTCGACCATGCGCTGAATGCGGTCGAGTTGCACGCGGGCAACAATAGCTCCGATGTCGATTGCTTTGTCGAGTGGCGGCCCGATACGCAACGTGCTCATGCGATCGCGAATTTTTGAGATCAGAACCTCAGCGATGCTCTCCTGCATTAGCAGGCGCGAGCCGGCGCAGCAGACCTGGCCCTGATTGAACCAAATGCCGTCCACCAATCCTTCGACCGCGCCGTCGAGGTCGGCGTCCTCAAAAATGATGAACGGAGATTTGCCGCCGAGCTCGAGTGAAAGACGTTTGTGGCTGGCAGCGGTTGCTCCGCGAATCGCGCGTCCGACTTCGGTCGACCCGGTGAAGGCGATCTTGTCGACATCGGGATGTTTAACCAACGCTTCACCCGTTCTGCCGTCACCAGTGACGATGTTCACAACTCCGGCCGGCACCCCAGCCTCCTGGCAGAGTTCCGCGAAGACGAGGGCGGTGATCGGCGTGAACTCTGCGGGCTTGAGAACAACTGTGTTGCCGGTCGCGAGCGCAGGAGCGATCTTCCACGCGAGCATCAGAAGTGGAAAATTCCACGGAATGACTTGACCCACGACTCCGCACGGTTCGTGATCAGGGAATTCCTGCTCGAGCAACTGCGCCCAGCCAGCGTGATAGTAGAAGTGCCGCGCCACGAGGGGAATATCGATATCGCGGCTCTCGCGAATGGGCTTGCCATTGTCCATGGTTTCGAGAACTGCAAGAAGCCGCGAATGTTTCTGCACGAGGCGCGCCAGAGCATAGAGATATCGCGCACGCGCATGCGGGGTGAGTGCTCGCCATCTGGGAGAAGCGGCACGCGCCGCACGAACTGCTGCATCGATATCGGCGGCGTTGCCTTGCGCTATGTTGGCCAGCTTCTCGCCAGTGGAAGGATCGAAAGTGTCGAAATATTCTCCGGCGGAGGGAGACTGCCAGGCACCGTCGATGAATAAGCCGAAGCGCCGCTTATGGCGATCCAGCCACGTGGACGCTTCTTTCGGGTCCTCAGGCGCAGGTCCGTATTCCATACTCACGAATTTCTCGCCGATGCTCATATGTTGTGTCGCTTCTACGCGATCGGGTGCCGGTACTCCGCAGAATACCGCCCGGTTGCATAATGCTCCAATTGCCGCTCAATGTCTCCGAGGAGGCCGCTCGCTCCAAAGCGGAACATTTCCGCGCGCAGCCAGGAATCGCCCAACTCTTCTTTGATCAGAGCGAGCCAGTCGATGGACTGCTTCGCGGTGCGGATGCCACCTGCGGGTTTGAATCCCACAGCCATGCCGGTCTGCTGCGCGTATTCCCGGATAGCGCGAAGCATGACGAGACTCACTGGCAACGTGGCATTCGTCGGTTCTTTCCCCGTGGAGGTCTTGATGAAATCCGCTCCCGCCATCATGGCGACGAAACTGGCGCGCGCGATATTCCGCAATGTGAGCAGGTCGCCAGCACCGAGAATGACTTTCATGTGTGCGCGGCCGCAGGCCTGCTTGAAGGCTGCGATCTCGTCATAAAGCGCCTGCCAGCGACCGCCGAAAACATGGGCGCGCGTGATGACGACATCGATTTCATGAGCGCCGGCTTCGACCGAGCGGCGGATCTCTGCGACCCGTTCAGCAAGTGGTGACAGCCCGGCCGGGAAGCCGGTAGATACTGCTGCCACGCGAACGCCGCTGCCTTCGACCGCGGCCAGCGCCGTCTCAATGAACGTGTGATAGACGCAGACCGCGGCGACTTTGATGCCGAGTTGCTCGATGCCGAGCTTTTCAATGAGTTCCTGCTGAATCGGGTGCCGCGCTTTGGCACAAAGCCGGCGTACCCGTTCATCTGTATCGTCGCCCGAAAGCGTTGTGAGGTCCATGCACGTGATGGCGCGCAGCAGCCAAGCCGCCTGCCATTCTTTCTTCACTGTTCGGCGTGCAACCTGCGATTGAATGCGCCGTTCCACGGCGCTGGTGTTGACACGAAGTTCCTGCAGCCAGTTCAGGTCAAGCGGGATTCCGACATTGCGGAGAAGAGGATGTCCATTGAGCGATGCAATGATGTTTGGCGCGCGCAAGTCGCCGATTTCAATTTGCGTGTTGTGCGCGAGGTTAGGAGGCTGACGGCTCGCCATGAGAATCCCCATTATTGATGCTGCGGCTGGCGTTTACGGCTCAACTCTGCGCTGGCATTGTACGGCAGGCGGTCAGAAGAAGGCGAGTCGGAGACAACGACGCTCAAAACTACAAGGAAGGGTTTACAATGTCGCACGGTTCGGCGTCCCCGAGGTCCAGGCCAAACCATACATTCATGCACAATTCCAAAGTCTCGGCGGAAATACGGCGCAAGCTCGAACAAGCTGCAGCCAAGGTGATGAAGAACGCGCATGCCCCATATTCGAAATTTCGAGTGGGGGCGGCGGTCCTGCTCACGAATGGCAAGGTTTTTAGCGGCTGCAATGTCGAGAATGCTTCTTATGGCATGACCAACTGTGCGGAGCGCACCGCGATTTTCTCCGCAGTCGCCGAATTGGGACCAAAGATTGAAATCCAGGCCGTCGCGCTCACCAACGATCACGGCGTCGCATGTTCTCCGTGCGGGGCGTGCCGGCAGGTGATTTACGAATTCGGTCCCGATGCGACCATCTTCTTCCTCGGCAAGCAGGGACCGAAGCAGGCCCATATCACAGAACTTCTTCCGGAAGGATTTCGCCTCCAGTGAATCCGGCGACAGCTGCGCCGCAGGCGGTTCGCGCGATTGATGTCATCCGCAAGAAGCGGGATGCAACTGAACTCTCGCGCGAGGAGATTGAAGGCTTCGTCGATGCTTATACGAGAGGAAACATTCCGGATTACCAGGTATCCGCATGGCTGATGGCTGTCCTTTGGCGCGGCATGACGCGCGCCGAAACGGCAGCGCTCACCGATGCCATGCTGCACTCGGGCGAAGTGCTCGATTTTTCTTCGATCGCTGCACGCAAAGTTGATAAGCATTCCACCGGTGGCGTGGGCGACAAAACTTCGCTTGTGCTTGCGCCGCTTGCTGCTGCCGCGGGAGTTTCTGTCCCAATGATTAGCGGTCGTGGTCTTGGCCATACCGGGGGAACGCTCGACAAACTGGAAGCGATTCCGGGATTCAGCGTCAACCTGCCGGTCGCCGACTTTCGTCGCGTTCTGGAAACCTGCGGCTGCGCCATGATCGGACAAACGTCGGAGATCGCGCCGGCCGATCGCAAGCTGTACGCGCTGCGTGACGTGACTGCGACGGTGGAGAGTCCGTATCTGATCTGCGCCTCGATCATGAGCAAGAAACTTGCGGAGGGAATTGACGCACTGGTGCTCGATGTGAAGACCGGCTCTGGCGCGTTCATGAAGAGTGAGAAAGACGCAGCGTTCCTGGCGGAACTGATGGTGGAAACTGGCGAGCGCATGGGCAAACAGGTAGTCGCGCTCATCACGGACATGGATCAGCCTCTCGGCAACATGATCGGCAACGCCTTGGAAGTGGTCGAAGTAATCGAGGTGCTGGGTGGCGGCGGCCCGGAGGACTTGCGCGAGCTGTGCCTGGAACTCGCTGGCTGGATGCTTCATCTCGGAGGTGTTGCGAAAACGGTGGAGGACGGGAAACAGTGGAGCGCGATGATGATTGCATCGGGAACCGCATTGGAGAAGTTCCGCCAGCTGGTGGAGATGCAAGGAGGCGATATTCGCGCGATCGACGATCCTAAGAAACTTCCCAAGGCGCGGTACACGATGCCGGTGCTCAGCGCGAAAGCAGGATATCTGGATGCGACGCAATGCGAGCAGATTGGGACTGCGTGCGTGATTCTTGGTGGCGGCCGGGAGAAAAAGGAAGACTCGGTCGATCCTGCGGTTGGAATTGTGTTGCACAAAAAAGTGGGTGACCGAGTCGAAGCCGGGGAGCCGCTGGCCACGATTCACCACAACTCTGATGCGAAAGCTGAGCGCGCGAAACAGTTGATTGCGTCCAGTTGCGAAATTGGCGAAGTGCCGCCGGCAAAGAGAGCGCTGGTTCATCGCATCATCACGAAGTCTGGAGGGAATCGCTGATGGGACGATTTACGGGAATCCTGGGCATCCTGACCATGCTCGGCTTTGCGTTTGTGTTCTCCACCAACCGCCGAGCTATCAAGCTGAAAACCGTTGCTTGGGGTCTCGGCCTGCAATTGACGTTTGCCTGGTTCGTTCTGAGATTCCCTGCTGGTCAGAGAGCGTTGAAAACAGCGAAAGAGGGGGTGACCCATCTGTTAGGTTATTCCTACGCTGGTTCCCACTTTGTTTTTGGCGATCTTGCCAACCCGGACTCAAAACTTGGGTACTTTGCGTTCGGCGTTTTACCAACCGTGATTTTTATTGCCGCCTTCTTTGCGGTGCTTTATCACCTTGGCATCATGCAGATCATCATCCGGGCGTTTGCATGGGTGATGACCAGGGTGATGGGTGCCAGCGGAGCGGAATCGCTCAATGTCGCCGCCAGCATTTTCATGGGACAGACCGAAGCGCCTTTGACCATACGCCCATTTCTTCCCGATCTCACGAAGTCCGAACTGATGACTGTGATGACCAGCGGCATGGCACACGTCTCCGGTGGAATTATGGCGGCTTATATTGGTTACGGCATCGACGCGGGACACCTGCTCAGCGCCGTCATCATGACAGCCCCCGGAACGCTGCTGATGGCTAAGATGCTCGTGCCTGAGACAGAACAGGCAAGGACTGCGGGAAGAGTGGTCATGAGCGCGGAGGAAGTAGAAACCGAGAAAAAAGAAAACCTCATCGGTGCCATCGCGCGTGGCACGACCGATGGCCTGCACCTGGCACTTAACATTGCTGTAATGCTCATTTCTTTTCTCGCTCTGATTGCGCTCATCGACGGCATTTTTGGCGGCATCCATCACCACATCGCGTGGTTTCCGGAAAGCCTTGAGAAGATTCTGGGAGCGATTTTTTCGCCAATCGCATGGCTCATTGGCATCCCGCGGCAAGACTGTGCCAGGATTGGATCGTTCCTCGGCACGCGTATGGTGGCGAATGAGCTCGTGGCGTACCAGATGCTGGGGGCGGCACAGGGAGCCCTTAATCCACGCTCGTTCACGATCGCTACGTTCGCGTTGTGTGGATTTGCGAACCTGAGTTCGATTGGAATTCAAGTCGGCGGAATCGGCGCGCTGGCGCCCAATAAGCGAGGAGAATTAGCGCGCCTGGGTGTGCGCGCGATGCTGGCTGGAACTATGGCCAATCTCATGTCAGCTTCGATCGCCGGCATGTTGTTGTAAGAAGATCTACGCTGAGCACGTCGAAAAGATTTTGCAGAGCTATTTCCTCGCGGTCTTCGCGATCTCGGCGGTGAAAAACTGCTTAAAAGGACCTTCAGGTGAAATTTACCGTTTTCGTGTTATTGCTTTCTTTTTCACTGCTGACCGCCGGGTTCTGCGAAGCCCCGCAGCGCGTCATCATCGACTCCGATCCCGGCATTGATGATGCCTTTGCGATCCTGCTCGCGCTGAACTCTCCGGAATTGAAGGTCGAGGCGATTACCGTTGTGCCGGGCAACGTGGATAGCCGCCAGGGGCTGGAGAATGCGTTGAAGATTGTGTCGCTCGCGGGACGCTGTGACGTGGCCGTCGCGAGAGGGGCGCAGCATCCGCTCGCGCAGAAACTGATTACGGCGCAGTACTGGCACGGCCCGAATGGGCTGGCGGGAGTCGAACTGCCTGCTTCGAGGTGCAAAGCTGATTCTCGCTTCGGTCCGGACCTGATCATTGAATTGGTGCACAAGCACCCATACGAGATCACGCTCGTTCCTGTCGGACCACTGACCAACATCGCGCTGGCCGTCTCGAAAGATCCATCCATCGTCCCTCTGGTGCGGAATATCGTCATCATGGGTGGATCGATCACCGGTGGAAATGTAAATGGCGCTGCGGAGGCGAATATCTATAACGATCCAGAAGCCGCGTCGATCGTCTTCAACGCGGGCTGGATGGTGACGATGATCGGCTCCGACGTCGGCGAACGGACAATCCTCACCCGCCAGCACCTGGCCGAACTGCAATCAATGCACGGGCCGGAAAGCGAATTCGTCGCGAAGCTGGCAAATTTCTATCTGACGCGTTCGGAGAAAAGCGGCTACCAGGGCGCGGCGATGTACGATCCGCTGGCAGTGGCGACGGCCATTGATCCGACACTCGTTACGCTGAAAGACATGCACGTGGATGTGGAGACTAAAGGCGAGTTCACGCGCGGAGAAACCGTTGCGAACCGCATGGGATCAGATGAAAACAATGTATTGCACGGCGATCACTATGAGATCGAAGGAGTGATTGAGTTGAAGCCGAATGCGCGCGTGTGCCTGGCGTCGGATGCGGCGAAGTTCCTGGAGATGTTCATCAGCAGAATCAAAGGGAAATAGAGCATCATCCGTTGGCCCGCGCGACCAGCAGAATAGCGAGCGCGTAGAAGACGAACATCAGGACCAAGTAGAGCTTTCCGCGCGAGTTGGCGCCATCAAATTCGTGCCAGGCGAAAATTCCCCACAGAGCTCCCACCATAGGCGCTGACTGCCCAATTGCGTAGGAGGTCGCAAAGCTCATGGATTCTGATTTTCCCGCAACCACGTTGAACATCGTTCCAATGCCCCACACGATTCCTCCGAGGAGCCCAAGCAGATGTCCAGAAGCGGGGGCGGTGAAAAATCCCCCGAAACCCACGGGTTCGCCCACCAGCGGCTTCCGCATGAAATAAATGTTCCAGAGAAAACACGATAACAGCGCTCCCAAGGTCAAGAACACCACAGAACTGTAAGGCGACAAGGCATGGCCGCGGGTAGCCCCGTAGGCGACAAACGGATTCCACAACCCCATCAAGATGCCAGATATGACGGAGACGATAATGCTCAGCCGCGAGGCTGAGCGTCCGCCAGCCAAGGTTCCAAAAGCCTTGCCATCGAAGATTACGGCAATTAATGCGCAGGCCACTCCAGTTCCCAAGAAAACCAGGTTGCCCTTCGGTTGCAGGATGTAGCTCAGTACGGTGCCGACCACCAGCGCGATTCCGATCGAAACCGGCAGTGCAACCGCTAGACCAGCCATGTCGATCGCGGCCAGCAGCAACAGGTTCGCGAGATTGAAAATCGCGCCGCCAACCAGCGTAGACACGATGTTCGTTCGATCGGCCGATTGGACGTTGTTCAAAAAGCTCGATGCATCGTGGCCGGTGCTTCCCATGGTGAAGGCAAGCACAAGCGAGATCAGGAAAATGCCGATCGCGTAATCCCAGTAAAAAAGTTCGAAGCGATAATTCTTTACACCCTTGTAGGTATTGGCCCACGAACCCCAGCAGATCGCGCTGATGATCGTCATTAGCAGTGCGACAGTTAAATTCGGCGGCGTGAACATGGTTGTCTCCCCGGCAAAGCCGCTAACTGTAAATCATGGGGTGGTAGTTGGCAATTGGCATTCAGTTCAAGCTGGGTGCCCCATGTCTGGCCGCATTTGCGAGGCATGGGAAATCGGATATCCTTGCGCGCATGTCCCGTACATTTCTCATCGACACGGATACTGCTTCCGACGACGCTGTTGCTTTGATCATGGCGCTGCGCGCGCCCGATGTCCGAGTGGCAGCAATTACGGTTGTGGCTGGGAACGTTCCGGTCGAGCAGGCGACTCGCAATGCACTCTATACTGCCGAGTTGTGCCAATCGGATGTTCCCGTATACTCCGGCGCGGCCAAGCCTCTAGTGCGTCCTTATCAGAATGCAACGTGGTTTCATGGGCGCGACGGCTTGGGAGACCACGGTTATCCTGCTGCAAAGAAAATGCCGGAACCCAGTCACGCCGTCGAGGCAATCATTGCAACAGTCGAGGCAAATCCCGGGCTCGTTCTGGTCACATTGGGACCTCTGACGAACGTTGCGCTGGCTGTGGCGCGAAAACCCGACATCGTGCAAAACGTGAGCCGCTGCGTGGTGATGGGAGGCAATCCGTGCTGCGAAGGCAACGTGACGCCGGCGGCGGAATACAACATTTGGGTAGATCCGGAAGCGGCGCAGATTGTGATGCGGAGCAGACTGCCAATTGAACTCATCGGATGGCAGCTGTGCCGTGGCGAAGCGGTGCTGAATCCGGCTGATATTGAGGAAGTGCTAGCGTTCAAGACGACGCTCGCCGCCTTCGCGATCGAATGCAACAGTCACGCACGCAGCGCGCTGAAAATTCAGACCGGCGAAGACGGAATCTGTCTGCCGGATCCGGTGGCGATGTGCCTGGCTCTCGATCCGACAATCGGAATAGACTGGAGCGACCATTACGTGGAAGTGGAAACGCAAAGCGAGCTGACGCGAGGGATAACGGTTGTGGATCGGCTGAACGTCGCCGAGGATGAGAGAAATCGCCTTGTGTGGCAGACCGCGCTCGCAGACAAAAACAAAGCGAAGGTCTGCTGGCGGATCGACAACGCGCGCTGGAAGGACGCGTTATATCGCGCGTTGCGCTAATTTCTTATCCATTCACCTGCGCGTAGGTCGCGCGCCGCAGGAACTGTCCCTTGCCGGCTCGGCCGAGGAACTTGTCGCCATCGATGACGACGTTGCCGCGCGATAGCACAACATCCGGCATTCCCGTTACCTGAATTCCTTCGAACATCGAATAATCCACGCGCATGTGATGAGTCTTGGCGCTGATGGTGTGCCTGCGCTTCGGATCGAAGATCACCAGATCGGCATCGCTACCAACCGAAATCGTTCCCTTACGGGGATAAAGTCCAAATAGTTTTGCAGGGGCGGTTGAAACGAGTTCCACAAAGCGGTTCGCGTTGAACCGTCCGCTGGCGACCCCGCCGGAATAAATCAGGCTCATGCGGTGCTCGACGCCCGGGCCTCCGTTCGGAATTTTGGTGAAGTCGTCGCGTCCGAGTTCCTTCTGTTCCTTAAAACAGAAAGGGCAGTGATCGGTGGAGACGACCTGCAGATGATCCTGCTTCAGTCCGTTCCACAATTTTTCCTGATGCCATTTCTCGCGCAGCGGGGGAGTGAAAACATATTTTGCCCCTTCGAAGCCGGGGGCGTCGAAGTTCTCGATCGAAAGATAGAGATATTGCGGACACGTTTCGGCATAGACCGGCAGCCCGCGATCGCGGGCCTCGCGTACTTTTTCGAGCGCGTCGTTGCAGCTCAGGTGGACAATGTATATCGGCGCTCCGGCCATCTCGGCGAGCGCGATCGCGCGGGCGGTTGCTTCGGCTTCAGCAGTCGTCGGCCGAGTGAGCGCGTGATACTTCGGCGCCTTTTTTCCTTCCGCGAGAGCCTGTTGCACGATAACGTCGATCGCGCTGCCGTTCTCCGCGTGCATGCAGATGAGTCCGCCGTTTTGCGATGTCATTTGCAGCGCCTTGAAGATGCTGCCGTCATCCAGCATGAACACGCCGGGATATGCCATGAACAATTTGAAGCTAGTCACGCCTTCGCGCACCAGATCGTTCATTTCGGACAGCTGCCCGCCCGAGACGTCGGTCATGATGCAGTGAAAGGCGTAGTCGCACACGGCCTTGCTTGCCGCTTTGCTCATCCACGTGTCGAAAGCCTGCCGCAGCGGTTGGCCTTTGTACTGAATCGCGAAATCGATAAGCGTAGTGGTGCCACCGAAGGCCGCGGCGCGAGTACCAGTTTCAAAGTCGTCGGCGCTGGTGGTGCCGCCGAACGGCATATCCAGATGCGTATGCACGTCGATTCCGCCGGGCAGCACCAGCTTGTTGGACGCATCGAGCACTTGGGTCGCGTTCTGCGTCGGGAGGTTCGCTCCGACTGCGACGATCTTTCCATCGCTGATGGCAACATCCGCGACATACGTGTCGGTTGCGGTCACGACAGTGCCATTTCGAATGATTGTGTCGAAGCTCATGAGTCCTTCCTCCACTGCGGGCCGGGAAAGGAATTATGCTACACTGCCGCCCTTTAGTTCTTCATTATCGTGCCCTGTGGAGTGGAAGGGACCGGCCATGCATTTCGGCATCACGTTAAAGCCAGACATCTCAGTTGATCGCATAGTGAGTTTGACGCGCCAGGCGGAGAAGATTGGTTTCGAGTACGGTTGGATTTTCGATTCGCACGTATTGTGGAAAGAGCCGTATCCCCTGCTGACATTGATGGCGGCCAATACGAAGCGCATGCGACTGGGACCCTGCGTCACCAATCCGGCCACGCGCGATCTCACCGTTACGGCAAGCCTTTTCGCGACTTTGAATCTGATTTCCGGCGGGCGCATGGAACTTGGCATCGGACGCGGTGACAGCTCGCGCCGCGTGATGGGTAAAAAACCGGTGAGCTGGTCACAGCTCGAATCGGCGGTGAAAGAATTTCGCGATCTGACTTCCGGCAAGGAAGTCATGCATGATGGGCAACCGACCCGCCTCACCTGGGCGCAGGTGCCTCCTCGCGTCTGGATCGCGGGATACGGACCGAAGGTGTTGCACATGGCCGGGCGCGTGGCCGACGGGATCATTCTGCAGTTCGCCGATCCAGCGCTGATCGACTGGTGCATGGGCTTCGTAAGAGAGGGTGCTCGCAAGGCCGGCCGCGATCCGAAAAAGATTGAAGTGATGGCAGCCGCCCCGGTGTGGATCTCAAAGGATCTCGGCGTCGGACGCGAACGCGTGCGATGGTTTCCCGCCCTGGTTTCCAACCATGTAATGGATTTAATCCGGCAATACAAGCCGGAACAGCTGCCTCCTGCCCTGACTTCGTACGTGCAGGATCGCGGCCACTACGATTACCAGCATCACTGCGAGGTGGGAAGCGACAACGCGGAATTTGTGTCGGATGAAGTGATCGACCGCTTTTGCCTGCTAGGGACCGCCGAGGCTCATCAGAAAAAACTGAGGGAACTGGCCGATGTTGGCGTAACCCAGTTCAACATTTATCTGATGTGCGGAGACGAAGAGCAGACACTCGACATGTACGCGAGAGACGTCCTGCCCGAATTCCGAAGCACACTCGCCTAGCGGCGTGGATTATACTTTTCGCCTTATGCCGAACGCCCGTGACTACGTTTTTGTGCTGATTCTGTGCTCGTCTCTGATTCCTAACCTCAGCGCCCAATCCTTGCTCATTGTCAATCAGGGTGACAGCAGCGTCAGCATTGTGGATCCTGTTGGCGGGCGCGAAATCGCCACGATCGCCGAGAAGACGCCAGGCGTTCACGGTCACGAGATCGCTGCTTCCGCCGATGGACGCATTGCCTTTCTCCCTATCTATGGCAGTTCGGGCGTGGGAAAGCCAGGGATCGATGGGCACGAGATGCTGGTGATCGATTTGCCTTCGAAGCAGATCGTCGACCACATTGACTTCGGCCACGGAGTGCGTCCGCATTTGCCCGTGTTCGATCCGGTGAGTGGAATGATCTACGTCACCACCGAACTGGACAAGAGCGTGACGATCGTCGATCCGCGCACGCGAAAAATCGTCGGCACAATTCCGACCGGACAGGAAGAGTCGCATATGCTCGCCATCTCGCACGATGGGCGGCGCGGCTACACGGCGAATGTCGGCCCAGGGACAGTTTCAGTGCTCGACATGACGGCGCGGAGAACGGTCGGGATCATCCCCGTTTCAAAAATGACGCAGCGAATTTCTGTTTCCGCAGATGACAAGTTTGTGTTCACTGCCGACCAGACGAAACCGCAGTTGGCCGTGATCGACACGGCACAGAATACCGTTGCGAAGTGGATTGCCCTGCCGGCGGTCGGTTACGGGACAGCGCCGACACCAGATGGAAAGTGGCTGCTGGTTGCCGTACCGTCTACGAACCAAGTGGCGGTCGTTGATCTGCAGAAAATGGAAGTGGCGCGTAACATCGACGTTCCCGCATCGCCGCAGGAAGTTCTGATTCAGCCTGACGGCAAGATTGGGTACGTTTCTTGCGCGGCAGCGGGGAAAGTTGCCGCCATTGATCTTGCCCAGTGGAAAGTTCAGAAAGAAATTGTTGCCGGCAAGTTTGCCGATGGTCTGGCTTGGGCGAAATGATTCACGACGTCTGTGGGCTGATCGCGAGTCCGCGTCGGGCGCTCATCGTCGCGTAGTAGATCGCAAAAGCAACCACGAATCCTACGAACCACGAATAATCATACAGGCCACGCAATGGGGGAACAGCCAAACCCACAAGGGCTGTGCCCGCGCCGAGCACGAGTGCAGCGACGGCGCGCCAGTTGAAGCCACGCGAATATTCGTAAAGGCCTCCGCGCAGATAGAGATCGTCGACGCGCAACTCACGCCTGCGAATGACGAAGTAATCAGAAATCATGATGCCAGCGACCGCGCCCAGGAACGGCGCGTAACCGCCCAGCCAGACGAAGATGAATGTGCCGTAGTCGTGAAGCAGTTTCCACGGCATCATGGCCACTCCCATGAAGCATGTGATGATGCCGCCGGTGCGGAAACTGATCCGCTGTGGCCAGAGGTTGGAAAAGTCGTTTGCAGGGGAGACCACGTTCGCGCCGATGTTCACATTGAGTGTCGCAAGCAGAATTGCGACTAATGAGATCACGACCGCCACGGGAGAATGGAAGCGGCTCAGCAATTGAACTGGATCCCAAATCGCTGTGCCGTAAATGATCACCGTTGCCGACGTCACCACAATACCGACGAATGCATACAGAGTCATGGTTGTGGGGAGCGCCAGCGCCTGTCCGATCATTTGTTCGCGTTGATTACGCGCGAACCGCGTGAAATCAGGAATATTCAACGACACGGTCGCCCAGAATCCTACCGTGCCGTTGAGTGCAGGGATCAGAAATTTTAAGAAATCTGAAAAAGTTGTAAATCGCGACGGCACCGAAAGCATCGGCCCAAAGCCGCCTGCCTTGTAATAGGCCCAGCCCAAGAGAAGCAACCCCACGCCGAGCAAAATGGGAGCACTGATCCCTTGCAGGATCCGGATGTATTCGATTCCCTTGATCACGACCAAAAGATTGATCAGCCAAAAAAGCAGAAAGCAAATTGCCGGGCCGTAGGCGAAACTCTTCCAACTTGGCACGAGAGTAGCGAGCAAGGTGCTTATCGCTTCCCCGCCAATCCAGCACTGAATGCCGAACCATCCGCAGGCAACGAGCGCGCGCAGTACGGCGGCGATGTTTGCGCCCAGCACACCGAACGATGCGCGAGCCAGGACCGGAAAGGGGATCCCGTATTTCGCGCCAGGATGCGAGTTGAGCAGCATCGGACCGAGCACGATGACGTTACCAATGAAGATCGTGGCGACGGCTTGCCTCCAGTTCATTCCACCCTGAATCAGGCTGGCAGCAAGCATGTAGGTGAGAATGTTCACCGACATGGAAATCCAGAGCGCCGCAAAATTGTACGTTCCCCAATGCCGCTGTTTGCCGCTGGCGGGCGCGAGGTCGTGGTTGTAGAGAGAGCTGGATTCGATGCGGGAAGCGAGTGTGGAATCTGTCATTAAGGTTTCGTGATTTGCTAATCGGCCGCTGCCGACGTCGCACTCTGTGCCGTAAGCGGGCCATACGTTTCCGGACGGCGATCACGAAAGAACTGCCAGACCTTGCGGACCTCGGCAATCATGTCGAGATCGAGATCGGCGACCACGACTTCATCTTTGTCGCGGCTGGCCTGAGCAATGATCTTGCCGCGCGGATTGCAGAAATAACTCTTGCCGTAGAATTCGCCGATGCTCCACGGTTTCTCGGTCCCGACGCGATTGGTCGCGCCTACAAAATATCCATTGGCGACGGCGTGGGCCGGCTGCTCGAGTTCCCACAAGTATTCGGAAAGCCCGGCCACAGTGGCGGAAGGGTTGAAGACGATCTCCGCTCCGTTCAGACCGAGAATGCGCGCGCCTTCCGGGAAATGCCGGTCGTAGCAGATGTACACGCCCACGCGCGCGTACTTGGTCTCGAAAACCGGATAGCCCAGATCGCCGGGCGTGAAATAGAACTTTTCCCAGAATCCGGGATGGCAGTGCGGGATGTGGTGCTTGCGATATTTGCCGAGATAGCGTCCATCGGCGTCGATGACAGCGGCAGTGTTGAAGTACACGCCGGGCATATGTTCCTCGTAAACCGGAACGACGATCACCATTTTGTGTTTGGCGGCAACCTTCTGCATCAGTTGCGTGGTCGGACCATCCGGGACCCGCTCCGTGAGTTCATACCAGCGGGCGTTTTGCTCGGCGCAAAAGTAGGGGCCATAGAAGAGTTCTTGCAAGCAAAGGATCTGCGTCTTCTTGCGTGCGGCCTGCTCGATCAACTTCATATGCTTATCGATCATTGCCTTGCGGATCTGGGCGAGAGGGCGCTCGGTGGAGAGCGCATTGCTGGCTTGAATCAGCGCGCAGCGGACAATGCGAGGCATGTGACCTCCAACGGTTGAGGACAGAATATAGCAGAAGCTAAGCCGAATCCGATGAGACCAAGAACAACTAATCAAGGTTCCTAGTTTCACTCGGGATTTCGGCGCGCGGCTCGGACGCCGCGCAATCGCCTCAACGTTGACACAATACAGTGCAGTGACTAGACTCGGCGTTCGTTCTGACGGAGCGAAAGTGATGGCCAAGCGTCCTCGAATTGCTGTAGTGGGCAGCGCCAATATCGATCTGACGACGTTTGCCGATCGTTTCCCCAGGCCAGGCGAAACTATTTTCGGGCAGAAGTTTGATCTTGGCTTCGGAGGCAAGGGCGCGAATCAGGCGGTTGCGGCGCGCTTGTGCGGCGCGGAAGTATTCATGGTGGCGCGCGTAGGCAGCGATCTGTTCGGACCGGCGACCATCGAAAACTTTCGCAAGCAGGACATCGATCCCACGCACGTCAAACAAGTGGAAGGATTATCGAGCGGAGTGGCTTCCATTTTTGTCGAGCCGAACGGGCAGAACCGGATCCTGGTGGTGAAGGGAGCGAATGATGCTGTCACTCCAGCCGCCGTCGATGCCGCGGCCGACACACTGAAATCCGCAGACTGCATCGTGCTGCAATTTGAAATTCCTCTCGAGACGGTTTATTACACCGTTGCGTTCGCCCGCAAGCACGGAATTCGGTGCATTCTCAATCCCGCACCGGCGCAGCCGGTCAATATGGCGCAACTGAAGGATCTTGACTACTTCGTTCCGAACGAGAGCGAGGCCGAAACGATTACGGGCGCACCCGTGAAGACGATAGACGACGCGAAGAAATGTGCGGAGAAACTAGTCAGCGGCGGCATTCGCCGGGTGATCATCACGCTTGGGGCCAACGGCGCGCTGCTCGGGAGCCGCGAAGGATGTGAGCACGTCGCCCCCTTCAAAGTCGATGCCGTTGACAGCACCGGCGCAGGCGACGCGTTTATCGGCAGCTTCGCTGTCTTTCTCGGCGAAGGCGTGCCGGAGAAAGAGGCGGTTCGCCGCGCCAACCTCTATGCCGGACTTTCCACGACCGGCATTGGAACTCAGAAATCCTTCTTCGATCGTGGGCGCTTCGACGGCGAGTGGTCGAGGTGCGGGTGAACGATCGCACCACGTGCGCAACCCTTGCCCTGACCAACGAATTTTCCGATGCACACTCAGGAAAGAAACGCACGCGCATAGTCCTTTTCTACTAGAAAACTTCTTGACTTACCCGTGATGCTCAATTTATAAGCCCAGTCTGCGGTCGGGGGACCTCCAACTTCGAGTGAAGGCCGGAGGGGTCTTTTTCTTTGGGGGAGACCGTCGAAAGGGGTTCACCAGAATGTCGAGCAAGAGGACACTCCTTGCGCTGTGTTCGTGTGCGCTGTTCACTCTTCTAAGCGCGGTCGCTTTCGGGCAGGCGACAGGAAGCTTCTCGGGGACTGTATCGGATAACTCCGGTGCAGTTGTTACGGGCGCAAAGGTCACCGTTACCGCGCAAGCGACGAACGTTTCGCGCTCGGCCACCACCGACGACAGCGGACACTATCTCGTACCGCTCCTCGGAGTCGCGCAGTACACGATCCGAGTGGAAGCGCCCGGTTTTAAAGCAGGGGAAGTGAAGGATGTTCGCTTGCAGGTTGATGAACAGCGCGAACTCGACTTTAAACTCGTTCCCGCGTCGGTCACCACCAGCGTCGAAGTGAACGCCGCAGAAGTCGCGGTCGAAACGTCAACCCCAGCTCTTGGACAAGTCATCACGTCGGAGCAGGTGGCCGAACTCCCTCTGAACGGCCGCGATTTTGTGCAATTGGCGACGTTGACCCCAGGCACGACGCAGGAAACGAATCCCAACAGCTTCTTCACCCAAGGAGCGAGTAGTGAAGTAGCGGCAAGGGGGATCTATTCGCTGTCGGTTGGGGGATCGCGCGCCCAGAGCACAGACTGGCTTTTCGACGGAGTAGACAATAACGAGTTGACGGCGGGCGGCATTGCGGTGCTGCCGTCAATTGATGCCATCCAGGAATTCAAAGTTCTGACCTACACCTACTCCGCGGAGTGGGGAACGCGCGCGGGCCCGACGGTATTAATCACAAGCAAATCGGGAACAAACAAGCTGCACGGGTCGGTGTTCGAATTCTTCCGCAACACAAAGCTTGATGCGAGGAGCTTTTTTGCGGTTTCGAGGGAACAATTCAACCTGAACCAGTTTGGTGCCGCTTTGGGAGGGCCGATCCAAAAAGATAAGACATTCTTCTTCGTCGATTACCAGGGCAAACACCAGCGTCACGGAATTCCCTTCAGCGGATTGGTTCCGACACCCGCGATGTTGGCCGGCGATTACAGCAATGATCCCCTCGGCACAGCTCGACCAGGGTGGGATCCGTTGACCGGTAACCCCAACGCCGGTCCCAATGCTGACGGGTTCGGCAACATCAACAGCCCTTACACATTCGGTCCTTTCCAATGCGATTCGCCAGTTGTTGCCACCCAGCAACCCTTGGCCCCACTTTCTGACGGAAGCCAGGCAGTTGGCTTCCCCTGTAACAAGATTCCTGTCGCGATGTTTGATCCCGCAGTCAATCCGTCGGTAGATCCATCCGGACTGGCGATGATGAAGTTATATCCACAGCCCAATGTCGTGAACACGAACACGATCACGAATTTCTCTGACGTACCCGTGAGAAAGCTGGACGAGAACGAGTTTGATGCCAGAATTGATCACACATTCTCGGCGAAAGATTCTTTGTTTGGCCGCTTTAGCTACGATCAGGCCACATCCTTCGTGCCTGGAGGTTCGCCCGGATTCGCGGAGGCGAATGCCTTCGGCAGCACGCAGCACATCACGAATCACGGCCGCAACCTTGCGCTATCTGAAACGCACATCTTTTCGGGCAACAACATCAACCAGGCAACTTTCGGCTACAACAGGATTTTCAATCACATCCTCTCGTTCGGCAACGGAACCTGCGAAGCTGCCAATATCGGCATTCTGGGCGCGAATCTGAACAGCAAGTGCCCCAATGCGCCGGGTGGTTTGAGCAATCAGTCCAGCAAGGACTGCATAAGTTGCGGTTTGAGTTCGACGCTGATGAACAATTATTGGGCATTGGGAGATCGCGGGTTTGCGCCCTTCCAGGGCGGGACTAACGTATTTCAAATTTCCGATTCGTTCGACATGATTCGTGGCAAACACGACATCAAAGTTGGCGCTGGCTTCCGCGATCAGCAGATGAACGTGGAGACTAGCGCGTTCCAGGATGGCTTCTATATCAACTTCGGATTGACGGGAGATGCGACCGCGGATCTGCTGCTCGGGCAACTGGGCGGCGGCATCCACGATCAGACCTTCTTTGGCGCAACCACGGGGCGTCGCTGGAAATTGATTCGGCCCTTCGTGGACGACACCTGGCGAATCAGTCCCAGTCTGACTTTGAACCTTGGGCTCGCGTGGGCTCTGGTCACGCCGATCAGCGAGGCTCAGAATCGCCAGGCGAACTTCGATTTCGCGAGCGGCAAGTTCTTCGTCGCTGGGAATGCCAGCTTTGGCACTTGCACGATCTGCGTCCGTTCCGACGCCCACGCCGGGATCCAAATGGACAAGACCGCCGTGGAGCCGCGCATTGGCATCTCCTGGAAGCCACTTGGGTCGCAAAAGGTGGCGATCCGGGCTGGGTATTCGATCTTCCATGACTCCTCCTGGAATCAGGGCGCTCAGGGACTTTGGGAAAATCCTCCGTATTTCGCGGAATCCGACAACTTCTTCGGGCCCTGTCCCTTTAACAATTCCGGTGCCGCAAAGCCTCTCAACTGCGGGAACCGGTACCTTTTCCTGCAACCGGACGCCAACGGCAATCTGGTTCCGATCACGACGCCCCCCAGCCCTCAGTCCTTCCCGGGCACGTTGCAGTCGCAAAATCTCGATTTCAAACAGGGCCGCGTGCAGCAGTTCAATGCGAATCTCGAGTACCAGTTGCCCGGAAATATTGTGCTCACCGCCGGGTATGCCGGATCGCGCAGCTCTCACATCCTGGTGGATGGAGTGAATGAGAACGTCGGATCACCATCTGCCTGCGGCACTGTTTCCGGTTATACGTTGGGCTGTGGCCCCGGCGGAACGGCTTTCGCCCCAAAATGGGGCGCGCCTACATTCCTGTTTCCATTGACAATCGCAAACAACAACGACATCGGTCAGGCCACCTATAACTCGTTTCAGGCCAAGGCCGAGACGAAAAGCGCGCGGCATGGCCTATATGCGCTGATCAGCTACACGTACGCCCATACCTACGATTCTGGATTGCCCGACGGCCTAGGCACATTCCCGGGCGCGACCTACTGGCCGCTTCCCGGCACACACAACGCTGACTGGAGTCTTTCGCAGTTGAACCTGAACCAGCAGTTTTCAGCCAGCGTGACCTACCAGCTCCCGTTCGGAAAAGGAAAGCAGTTCGGCAGCAACTGGAACGGAGCAGAGAATGCAATCTTCGGCAATTGGGAAGTCGATGTGATCGAGCGGGCGACGTCGGGGTTCCCGCTGTTCGTTGTCAATAGTGACAACACCTCTGGTGTGGCCTTCTCCTGGAACGGCAACAATTTGAACCGTCCGGACATGGTCGGCGATCCGAATCAGGCAGGACCAATTGCAGCCAACCCAACCTGTACGGCGCCGAGTCAGGTCCATACTCTGAAGAATTGGTTCAATCCCTGCGCGTTTGCCCCCAGCAAGACGGTTGTCATAAATCCGGGAACGCCGCAACAAACAACGGTTGGCGAACTTGGCAACTCTCCCCGCGCACCTCTCTCCGGGCCGCGCTTCGTGAACACAGACTTGTCGCTGATCAAGCACTTCCTGTTGCCTTGGGAAGAAATGAGGCTCGATTTCCGTGCTGAGTTCTTCAATGCCTGGAATCATGCCCAGTTCTATCTGCAGGGCGGCGCCAGTGCGATGCAGGACATTAACGCCTCGAGCAGTTTCGGCGTCGTGAATGGCACGGTCAATAACCCGCGCGTGCTTCAGTTTGCCCTGAAGCTGAACTTCTAAACTACCTTTCTCCCCGGCGGGCGCTGCCTGCCGGGGGAGATACATACATCCGAAGCCGTTACATCCGAGTTGTTAGCGACGCTGGCTCCTCCCATGCCGGATATATAATTTCTGCCTGCCTCAATGGTCGTCCCGGACATTGGACATCGCGTCTTACGGCTCGCCCTCTCGCTTGCGGTGCTCGGAGCCGTCTGCCTTGTCCCAGCCCAAGAAGGTTCCACACCTGCATCAGCGGGTACAGCGGAAGCCCATCTAGGCAAGGGATACGATGCACTCAAGCAGGATCAGTACTCAGTCGCTGCCATTGAGTTCCAGGCGGCGCTGGTTTTGGATCCGAGTCTCGCCGAGCGGGCGCGGTTTCCGCTGGCAGTCGCGCTGTTCGAGATGCACAGGTCCGCCGACGCGCGGCACGAACTGGAGATCCTGCGCCGAGACTTAGGAGATCATCCCAATGTCCTGTATTACCTCGGCAGGTTGGACATCGAAACCAACGATTTTTCCAGTGCAATTCAGAATCTGACCAAGGCCGCGGCCAAGCCGCCCTTTCCCGACACCGCCTACTACCTCGGATTTGCATATCTAAAACAGCACGATTTTCCGAATGCCGAGAAGTGGCTGAAAACGGCCCAAGAACTGATGCCGCGCGACTCCCGCGTCGCGTTTCAACTGGCGAAGGTCTATCGCGAGCAGGGGCGCGTCGATGAAGCGAACAAGGCGATGGCACACTCGGAGGAACTTCGGCATCGTGACGAGAACGACGTTCGCCTAAAGCAAGAGTGTGCGCAAAAGCTGGACCAAGGGCTACGAGACGAAGCGCGTGCCGTCTGTGAGCAGCTTTATGATCCCGACAACGCCGACCGGCTCACGAGCCTGGGGACAATCTACGCGCAGCACAGTGACCTCGACTCGGCCTTGAAATGCTTTCAGCGAGCAGCTGAGTTGCAGCCGCAGTCTCCGCAGATGCAGTACAATCTCGCGCTGACCTACTATCAGCGGAACGAGTTTCAAAAAGCGCGCGAACCGTTGGAGCGGGCGCTGAAGCGGTGGTCGGATCTGTTTGCGTTGAATGCCTTGTATGGCGCGGTGTTGGTGAAGTTAGGCGAGGAGTCTTCAGCTGATCAAGCGCTAAAACGGGCGCACGAGCTGAATCCCAATGATGCCGGAACTGCGGACCTGCTCTACACGACAACACTGCGGCTGGCGCAACGAAGCCAGGAAAAGAAGGAATATTCTCAGTCCCTGGCCTATTTGCAGGAAGCAGCCAGCTTGCGGCCGCAGGAACCCGAGCCTCACCGGCGCATGGCGGAGATTTACAAGCTCACGGCTCATGCTGCGCAAGCGTCCGCCGAGCAGCAAGAAGCCAATCGTCTCAGTAGAAATTCGTCAAACTAGAAATAGCTGAAGACAGAGTCAACGTTGAAGGGGGCGAATGAAACACTTCAGGGTGAAGTCTGCATGGATCAGTCTGCTTTCTCTCCTCACCATCGCTGCGCCCGCGCAGAAAATCAAGGTCATCGTCGATCAGGATGCTCGCGGGCCGGGAACGAGCGACCAGCAGGCGATTCTCGTTTTTTTGCAGTCGGAAAAGTTTGACGTTCTTGGGATCACGACGGTCAGCGGGGATCAGTGGGTGAAAGAAGAGACGCAACACGTGCTTCGCATGCTGGAAATCGCCGGGCGAACGGATGTCCCGGTGTATCAGGGCGCAGAATTTCCGCTGATCAATTCGAAGGAAGAATCTGAGCGCTGGGAGGCGATGTACGGCAAGTTCGAATACAAGGGGGCGTGGACCGACAAGTTCAAGGCCAACCGCTCGATCATTTACGAGATGCCGTATCACGATGCGGATGTCGTGCCGCCATTGCCCGAGGGCGAGCCGCACCTGGAGGCGCATCCGGGGACAGCCGCACAGTTCATCATCCAGATGGTGCACAAGTATCCCGGCGAAGTCGTGCTGTGGGCTGGAGGCCCGCTGACGAACTATGCGCTGGCGTTGAAGCTTGACCCTTCCGTTGCTACTCTTGCGAAAGAATTCGTCATGATGGGCGGCGGCTTGTATGCAGACAAAGGCGCGATCGATCGTGGTGCAATTGATGCGCGGCGCGAATTCAACTGGTGGTTCGATCCGGAGGCAGCGCGGATTGTGCTGCGCGCACCCTGGAAGAAGATGACGATTACCCCGATCGATATTTCCGTGAAGACGCGCTATACGACCGAGATGAAGGCGACCATCGCGAAGGCTGGCACGCCGATCACCGACTATCTCGACAAATATTCCTTGCCCGGCTACATGTGGGACGAGATTGCCGGCATCGCGCTCATCGATCCCTCGATCATTACGGGACAGAAGCAGCTTTTTATGGACATTGACATCGATCACGGCGCCAGCTATGGCAAGACGCTGTTCTGGGATGCGTCAGCGACGGTTCCGCCTTACGAGCGCCTGGCGAACGTGCAATTCGATATTGATGCGGAGAAGTTTTACAGAATTTATGTCGATCTGATGACGCGTCCGCCGGGAAAGAAATAACGAAGTTTCTTCTACCGATGCACGATTTGAAAGGGCGCGGCTTCAGGCGCGCCGCCAGGAGCCCACTAATGAACTGGCCTTCAGGCCCCGAGGTGCGGTCCACTCAGCGGCTAAAACCGAAGTCTGTTGCCAGCGATCTTCGGCACGGCTGGAAGCCGTGCCCTTTCAAAGCTGACGCCGCTTCCTGCGGAAAAGTGACCAGAATTCTAGCGATTGCTTGCACCCTGGCATCTCTGTGTTCCGCGCAATCGCGCCGCAAAGTCATCATCAATGAAGACTGTTCCGGTCCCGGCGGCAGCAACATGCAGACGTTGCTGATGCTGATCCAGTCTCCGCAGGTTGAGGTGCTCGGCATCACGGTGGTAAGCGGAGATGCGTGGCGCGACGAAGAAGTCGCGCACACGTTACGCTTGCTCGAGATCATCGGACGCTCCGACATTCCCGTCGTGCCCGGTGCGGCTTTTCCTCTCGTGCGCACTCGCGAGGAGGCGCAAGCCTGGCAGCAGCGTTATGGCAAGGTCGCGTATGCCGGCGCATGGGACGATCGCTGGTGGCATCAGCCGTCGGTTATTCCGCCGCTCCCCGAGGGGCAGCCGAGTACCAAGCCTGCCGACGAAGACGCAGCGCATTTCATCCTCCGCATGGTGCGGAAGTATCCTCACGAGGTCACAATTTACGAGGGCGGACCGATGACGAACCTTGCGCTCGCCATCTCGCTCGATCCGCAGTTTCCGGAACTGGTGCAGGAACTCATGTTCATGGGAGGAAGTCTCGCGCCGCAGACAGACAATCCGGAGTTCGCGAACAATCCCCGGCACGAATTCAATTTCTGGTTCGATCCGGAGGCGGCTGCGATTGTTCTGCGTGCGCCGTGGAAGAAGGTTGTCTGTACTCCCACCGATATTTCTGTCAAAACTCATCTCACGCCTGAATTGGTGAAAGAAATCGAGGCTGCAGGCACGCCGGGTGCGAAATATGTTGCGAAGTTCGCCATGCTTACTCCGGGCGCCGACATTATGTGGGACGAACTGGCGGCAGCGGCATTGATTGACCCGTCAGTCATTACTCACAGCGAAACCCGATACATGACGGTCGACCTGGATCGCGGGGCAGGATACGGAAATACGCTCACATGGTCCAGCAACGAGAAGCCCCTAGCGGGCGCGAGGTTGGTCGAGATCCAGTTCGACCTTGATCGCGAGAAGTTCTACCGCATGTTCGTGAAGTTGATGACGGCGCCTACGCCGCGGTGAATCGGATGCGATCCAGGCGCGCGATTGTTGCGTCGCAAAAAACGCGACGCGTTCGCGCGGATCGCTCAGGGTCCCTCGACTCACGCAAAGAACGCGCTCGCTCGGGATGACAGTGGAGGGTGCTGGCTGCAAACCCGGAAGGGCAGTACAATAAACGATTAGACTCTCCAGTATATGTCTGTCATTCCTGACGATCTCACAACCATTAAAGACGACATGGTCGCCTTCATCGAAGGCCATGGCATGCGCCGCTTTCACGGCTACGTGGACTACGAAGAAGTGCAGTGTGTCATGTGGGACACGGGCGACAATCCGGACGGCTGGAAGGATTTTGTCGAGCTCGCGAAATCCGCTGGGACGGCCTTTCTCACCATGCATTCCTGGACGCTCGACCGCGAGGAGCTCGACGAAATGGTGCAGCGGCTCACCAACTCCGAGTTCACCGATGGAGACGATGTCGAAGATGCGCGTTGGCTCCGCGCGCACGTGGGCAAGGTGGGGTATCTGCAGCTCGGCTGGGCCTATCAGGGCTCGATGTTTTTGTGCGAGGTCAGCACTGAGTGGTACGAACGCTACCAGCGCCTGGTTGAAGTGTCCGACGAATTCGGCGGCCTCACGCTCGACGAACCCGACCAGGACGAAGAAAACTAGCGTAGCACCGGCGTCCCCGGCGGCTGTCCGGCGAGCGTCTCTCCCGCCGCGCGACTGACTTCCTGGTAGTAAACTTCTACTTCCATGCAGTGGATCCAAAAGTCCCCGGATCGGGAAGTCGTCGCTTCGCTCACCTCAGCATTTCGCGCGCGCACGGAGTTCGCAGGAATACGCGATGTCGGCACCGCTGAGATACTCGCACCTTTGCTGGTCGCGCGCGGGATTCAGGATGCGGAATCTGCCCACCTTTTTCTTTCCCCATCCATCTCTCACCTGCATTCCCCCGAGCTGATGACTGGCCTGCGCCCTGCTATCGACCGTCTCGAAGCCGCTATCGAGCGCAAAGAGCCAGTCCTGATTTATGGTGACTACGATGTCGACGGCACGATGGCAGTGATCATTCTGAAGACGGCCATCGAGCTATGCGGCGGATCGACCGAATTCCATGTTCCGCACCGCATTCACGAAGGGTACGACATGCGCGACGATGTCATCGAGCGCGCGGCCGCGGCCGGCATTCGGCTGATTGTCAGTGTCGATATGGGCATTCGAGCCTTTGCTCCTGCAGACACTGCGCTACGCCTTGGCGTGGACCTGATCGTCACCGATCATCACTTGCCCGGCCCCGACGGTGTGCCAAAGGCGCTGGCGGTAATTAATCCGAATCAGTCTGGATGCGAGTATCCCTGTAAACAGCTATGCGGTGCGGGAGTCGCGTTCAAACTGGCGCAGGGACTGATGCAGCGCCGACTCAACGGCAAGGATCAAAACAAGCTCTTGCTTTCGTTCATGAAGGTTGTGGCGATCGCAACGATTGCCGATGCCGTCCCCCTCACGGGAGAAAACCGCGTCTTTGCCTCACTGGGACTGGACGCCTTACGCAGAGCCGTGAATCCAGGTCTTAAAGCATTACTCGAGGCCGCACAGATTTCTGCGAATCGCCCGCCGACGTCCGGAGAAGTTGGTTTCCGCATTGCGCCGCGCATCAATGCCGCCGGCCGCATGGATATAGCCCGCGATGTAATCGAGTTGTTCAGCGTGAAGGACGCGGCGCGAGCCCGGGAACTTGCTGCCAAGCTCGATCAACTCAATACCGATCGCCAGGAAGAAGAGCGCAGAATCTTACGGTTGGTCGAGGAGCGTTTCTCGGGCGATCCGGCGCTGTGCGATGCGTATTGCATCGTAGTCGACGGCGACGGCTGGCATCGCGGCGTGATCGGCATTACGGCGACGCGCATTGTGGAGCGTTATAACCGGCCGACAGTCGTGATTTCGCGCGAAGGCGCGGAAGCGTTCGGCTCAGGCCGCTCGATTCGAGCGTTTCATTTGCTGGAGGCGATCGAGTCGTGCGAAGCCTTGTTTTCGCGATATGGCGGACATGCTCATGCGTGTGGTTTCGCGATGCCTGCGGCGAATGTGGAAGAGTTGCGCAGACGCTTGGATCAGTTCGCGCGTGCTCGCCTCACCCTGGCTGATTTCGAACCGATTCTCGTGGTCGATGCGGAATTGAACCTGGCGGATGTCACTCCGCAATTGTTTCAGGCTCTTCAGTTGCTCGAACCCTTCGGTATGAATAATCCGGAACCGGTGTTCGCCGCTTGGGGCGTGCAGCTAACCGCACCTCCGCGCATCCTCAAAGACAAGCACGTGAAGCTGAAGCTACGGGCGGGGCCAGCCCGGGAGCAGTCCGGGGGATTGTCGGCAGAGGCGATTCTCGCCACGCCGCGGTGCCATCCAGATAGCACGACGATCCGCCGTAGCGAGAAAGCGGCGGCGATAGCGGAAGTGCGAGGGGTGCGCGATGAGCGCAAAACCGATTTCCGCTCCAAAATCACTTACGACGCCCTGGGCTGGCAGATGGCGGAAAGGCTGCAGCAAACGCCGCTTCTGGCGGGCGATTCCATCGATATCGCATTCAGCGTCGGGCAGAACGATCATCCGGAATATGGCGGGCTGGAGTTGTCTTTGCGGGACTTCAAAGCCATTACCACAAATGGTAGTGCCCGTCCCGGCGCGCCATCTCCACGCTGACGCCGAACAGATCCTGCAAGCGTTGGACCTGAAGAATCTCCTCTTTCGGGCCGTCGGCGACTACGCGACCTTTGCTCATCAGAACCACGCGCTGGATCTCCGGAACGATGTCGGCCAGTTCGTGAGTAACGAGAATGATTGCGGTTCCCGACCGCGCCAGGGCGCTCATGGTGTGCCGCAAGCCTTGCTGCGCCGCGAGATCCAGCGAATTGCATGGTTCATCGAAAAGCAAAGCTCGTGGCTTGTGGACGAGCGCTCTCGCGATCAGCACACGTCGCGCCTCTCCCGATGACATCTCGCAGACGGAACGATCGGCCAGATGCGAGATCTTCAACTCTGCGAGAGTCTCGTCGGCCAGATGGATCTGCTCGGGTTGCACCAGATGATTCGGGTAAATCGCGGTGCTGCTGAAAAAGCCGGACAGGACGACGTCGCGTCCGCTGGCATCGCCGGTGCAGGAGAGCATCCAGTCGTTCGAGACGATTCCCAGGGCAGAACGGAGCTGGAAGACGTCCCAGGTATCTTGCCCAAGGATCGACATGGAAGATTCGTCACGTGCGACGGGGTAGCACTCTCGGGTGATGGTCTTGATGAGCGTCGACTTACCGCAGCCGTTCGGCCCCAGGATGGCAACGTGCTCGTCGGCGGCGATAAGCAAGCTGAAATCGTCGAGCGCGGTTTTCTGACCGCGCATTACGCGCAGGTTGCGAAAGTCGAGCAAAAAGGCTGCGGACGTTGCATTCATCGGACACTCAAAAGTATCAAAAACTGAGAACTGGAAACTGACAACCGAGAACTGTTTTACACTGAACCCAGATGCCGCTACCGGTCTATCGCTTGCGCCGTATTCTCGCCGCGCTGGCCGTACTGCTCACGGTCACCGTTGCCGGGATGTACTTCTACGCGCGCTCGCGTGCCACCAACGTTCTGAAGTCTATTCCAGGCAAAATGGGGTACGACATCAAGCAGACGGCGCACGGCTTCCAATTCTCGAAGTCCGATGGCAAGCGGACGCTGTTCACGGTGCAGGCCAGCGATGTGAAGGAATTCAAGCTGAACGGAAACGCCGAATTGCATAACGTCAGCATTGTGCTCTACGGGCGTGACGCCTCCCGCTTCGATCAGATCTACGGCGATGATTTTGCTTATAACCAGAAAACCGGGGAAGTCACCGCCCGGGGCGAGGTGCAGATCGATCTGGTCGCGAATCCCGCGGGGCTGATGAGTCCGGATCAGTCCACGCCGAAGGAACTGAAGAATCCAATCCATCTAAAAACGCGCGACTTGGTTTTCAATCGGGATACGGGAAATGCCATGACCGATGCGCGGGTCGAATTCAGTACTCTGCAGGCGAGTGGTTCGGCGGTCGGGGTGAAGTACTCCGGTAAGAGCAACACACTGACGCTCGCATCGCAAGTCCACATTGTTCTGAGTGGGCCGGAAGCGGCCGAGCTTGACGCCGAGCGAGCAACAATAACGAATGACCCACGCCAAATCGTTCTCGAGCATCCCAGGCTCTCGCGCCGCGATGGAAAGGTGCAGGCCGGGCGCGCGACGTTTGAGTTGAGTCCCGAAAATCATGTGGAGCGCGTGCTGGCAACAGGAAACATCGTCGCAGAAACGCACGCGACGGACGCGAAAGGTTCGTCCGATGCATCCGGTCGAGTCCTGGAGACGAATGCGCGCGCAGATGAAGCGGAATTCCTTTTGGCACATAACGAAGATTTGGTTCGCACTGCGATCTTCCGAGGCAACGTCCACCTGGATCGCAATGGCGATCAGCCGATTGAAGGCGATGCCGGCCGCGTCGTCCTTGATTTTGGCGGACAAAACGAACTGCAGAAGATTCATGCTATTGATGGAGCGCACCTGAGGCAAACGTCAGCCGCGGCGAACAACTCGCCACAGAATCCAGCCCAGGACTTCGACCTGACCGCTCCAGTGATCGATGTTGCCGTCAAGCAGGGCCACGTTCTAGAGCGTGCTGAAACCTCAGGCGCCGCACAGATCACGATCGTCCAAACGCCCCAAGCGGGACCCAAGCAGACCGCACATCAGAAAACCGTGGTCACCGCTGGAAGATTCGATGCGAGGTTTGGTGAATCGGAGGGGCGCAACCATCTCATCAGCGTGCTCGGTGCTCCCGACGCCAGAATTGCGAATTCACAGCCTGGACAGCCCGATCGCGTGAGCACAAGTGAGTCGGTAGAGGCCACGTTTCTTCCCCAGGGAGGTATCGACGCCATCGTGCAGACTGGCAGCGTCGCCTATTCCGACGGTTTGTCGCCCGACAAACGCACGCAAGCTTGGTCCAACTCCGCCCGCTACACGCCCGCGGACCAGATTCTTCTTCTCACCGGCAACCCGCGCGTGGCCAACGGCGGAATGGAGACGACTGCGAACACGATCCGAATCAATCGCGCGACCGGCGATGCCCTGGCGGAAGGAAATGTCAAAAGCACGTACAGCGAGTTGCAGGAGCAGCCGAATGGAGCTCTTCTGGCATCGGCCTCACCGATCCATGTCACAGCGCGCAGCATGACGGCGCACAACTCACCCGTCGTCGCGACCTATAGCGGCGGAGTGCGCTTGTGGCAGGACGCGAACGTGGTGGAAGCGCCGACGATCGAATTCGATCGGTCGCGCCGGTTTGTCACCGCGGAGGGCACGGCTGCCAAGCCGGTGCAAACGGTTCTGGTGCAGACGGAGAAGGATACCGACGCCGGCCAGCAAAAGAAGGGAACACCAGCCGCGTCCACCCGAACCAGTCCCATCACCATCACTTCCTCGAAGCTGACGTATGCGGATGCGGAGCGAATCATCCACTACGAGGGCGGCGTCAAGGCCAAAGCAGTCGATTTCACTGCAACGGCTGATACTTTAAACGCCTACCTTTTTCCGCACCGCCAGAGTTCGAGCATCCAACCGATCTCCGGACCGGGCCAGCTCGAAAGAATGACGGCGGAAGGCAAGGTGTCGATTGAGCAGCAGAGCCGCCGGGCCGAGGGTCAGAAGCTCGTCTATACGGCGGCGGAGGACAAATTCGTGCTGACAGGCGGTCCGCCCTGCATTTTTGATGCCGAACGGGGCAAGATTACCGGGGTTTCGTTGACTTTCTTTAGGCGCGATGATAGGGTGCTCGTAGAAGGCGTAGAAAGTGCTCCAGTGGTGACTACGACCCGAGTGGCCCATTAATTGCCTTCCCGACTGGCATCATAAATGCGTACCTTGGCCACGGAAGAAATCGGCAAGAGCTATCGTGGCCGTCCAGTTGTAAATGGCGTCAGCCTGCGGGTGGATCAGGGCGAAGTTGTTGGATTATTGGGCCCGAACGGCGCTGGCAAGACGACCACCTTCTATGCCATCGTCGGTTTGATTCCCCCTGACACTGGCCGCGTACTGTATGACGGCAAGGACATCACCGACGTTCCCATGTATCTTCGGGCACGGCAGTACGGCATCAGCTATCTTCCGCAAGAAGCTTCGGTTTTTCGCAAATTAACGGTAGAAGAGAACATCCTGGCAGTGCTGGAAGTCCAGCCGATTTCCTGGCACGAGCGCCGCGAGAAGATGGAAAAGTTCATTGACGAGTTGGGATTGGAACATATCCGTCTCAACCGTGGATATGCCCTCTCGGGTGGGGAGCGGCGGCGCGTCGAGATTGCGCGCTGCCTGTGCATCAATCCTACATTTATTTTATTGGATGAACCGTTTTCGGGGATTGACCCCATCGCAGTTTTGGATTTGCAGCGCATCATCAGCAGCCTGCGGGCCAGCGGGATCGGAGTGCTGATTACGGATCACAACGTGCGCGAAACGCTTTCCGTCACGGATCGCGCGTACATCATCGATGACGGCCGCATCTTCCGTCAGGGACAGCCGGGGCAGTTGGCCAGCGATCCGGAAGTGAGACGGGTGTATTTGGGAGAGAGTTTCTCTCTGGTTTAAGTTTCAAAGTTTCAAGGTTGCGAGGTTTCAAAGCAAAACGCGCAACTCCGGGTCATCGAAACTTTGAAACTTTGGAACCTTGAAACATGGTTCTTCTACAGCACAAACTCAGCGTAAAGCTGTCGCAGCGCCAGATCCTCACCCCCGGACTGGTGCAGATGGTCTCTGTGCTTGCGCTCAATAAGCTTGAGCTCAAGGACATGATCAACGCTGAGATGGTCGAAAATCCCGTCCTCGAAGAACTGGAAGATTCGGTTCCGCTGCTCGACGAAGTCGGCAAGAAAGAAGAGGATCGCGAGCGCGCCGCTGCGGCCACAACCGAAGAAAATCCGATTACTGCAGTTGAAAAGAAAGACCCCTTCGAAGAGATCGATTTCGGTTCCTTTTTCCAGGATTATCTCGATCCTGGCTACCGCACCCACAGTGAGATGGAAGACATCGAGCGGCCCTCGTTCGAAAACTTTCTTTCCAAGCCCTCGAACCTTACCGACCACTTAATCTGGCAGCTGGGTTCCTTAAGCTTGCGTCCGCCGGTGCGCGAAGCCGCCGAGTTGATCATCGGGAACCTGAACGAAGACGGATATCTGATTGCCAGCGATGATGAGTTGCTGGGAGTTGCTCCTCCGGCGACGCCGGAGGCCGATGCGGAAACGGCCAAGAACATTGTGAACGAGGCGCAGGCGCTGGGGATCGAGGAGACCGCCGAAGAACCTGCCGACGCCGCGTCTGCGGATTCGGACTCCATCGACACGGGCGATACGACGGGTTCCAAGTTGGCCTATGACGCTAACTCTGCTCCGGTAGCAGGTGTCGAACCTTACACCCAGGCTTCCTTCTCTGCGTCTATGGGAAACGGAGCTGCAGCGGTTGCGCCGGCACAAGAGGCCCACGCGCATCCGGCGCCAGCCTACAAGCCGAACTTTAGTGCCGCCGATCTGCAGGAAGCGTTGCAGGTTGTTCAGCAACTCGATCCGCCAGGTGTGGCAGCTCGCGATCTACGGCAGTGCCTATTGAATCAGCTGCACTTTCATCAGGCACAACTCGCGCAGCATAAGAACGGGAACGGCACGGTGCAGGTCCTGCAGGATGCCACTGCCATTGTCGACCAGCACCTTCGCGGCCTGCAGAACAAGCAGCATAAGGAGATCGCGAAGGCCATTGGACGTCCGATGGAAGCGGTGCAGGCGGCACTCGAGTACATTCGCACCCTCGATCCTCGTCCCGGGCTGCGCTACAACAAGGTCCAGGCGCGGCTGATTGAGCCGGATGTGGCTTTCGTAAAGCATGGCGACGAGTGGCTGGTCATCATGAATGATGAAGACCTGCCGCAGCTTCGTCTCAATCCTGCGTACCGAAAACTGGTCACGCGAGACGGCACAAACGATAAGAGCACGCGCGATTATGTGAAAGAGCGCTACAAGAGCGCGATCCAACTCATCAAGAACATCGAGCAGCGTAAGCAGACCATAACGAAAGTTTGTTATTCGATCGTTGCGCGCCAGCAGGAGTTTCTGGAGCGCGGTATCGATTTCCTGAAACCCATGATGATCAAGGAGGTGGCCGAAGAAATCGGCGTGCATCCTTCGACGGTAAGCCGTGCTGTGGCCAACAAATACGCTCACACGCAACAAGGCGTATTCGAGCTGCGATACTTTTTCAGCGAGAGCGTGCAGGGGCCGGAGGGCGGCGGCACTTCGCTGCTGATCCTCAAGCGCCGCGTCAAGAAGCTCATCGCGGAAGAAGATCCCACCCGTCCGTTGACCGACGAGCAGATCACCCGCATCCTGCAGTCGCAGGGAATCCAGGTGACCCGCCGCACGGTGGCCAAATACCGCGAAGACATGCGCATCCCGAGCACGCACCAGCGCCGGGTCAAGAAATAGATTTAGTAATTTGGTAATCGGGTAATTTGGTAATTGAAAGAGCATCTGGGAAGGGCACGGCTTTAGCCGTGCCGATCCGATGAGATAGAAGGAACCGGGCTTTAGCCCCTGAGGTTCTGCGAATGAAGCGATTAGTAAAGATTGCGATAATCGCTACCTGCCTAAGTCCCATCGTTTTCACTCTTACTCTTCCGCCTGAGCTGGCCCTTCAAGTTCGGCCCCATGGAACCATGTACTGCGATTCAGTTTGGGGCGACGCTCTGTTCTTGGGTCAATTCCATGTATCGTACCTAGGTTCTCGGATCCTCGATTTCATCAACACTATTGCTTTGGTGGTTCCTCCCCTGTTATGGGTCGCTGTTGGATCGAAGTTCGTTGTCCGCTTGCGACAAAGTAATGTGCGTTTAAGCAGTTAGGAAGGTTGTAAGGAAGGGGGCGCTCATGAACGTGGAATACACCGGAAGACAGTACGAAGTCACCAACGCCATCCGCAAAGAAGTAGAGACCGGCCTCAATAAAATCCGAAAAATCCTGGGCGACAGATTTGATTCCAAGGTCATCCTTGCGGTCGAGAAGCACCGCCACAAAGCCGAGATCACCATCAGTCCCCGAAACGGACCGCTGGTCGGGCTCGCCCAAGCCAAGGACATGACCATCGCCGTCAACGAAGCGCTCGACCATCTCGAGAAACAGGCGATCAAATACAAGACCCGATGGCAGGCCAAGAAGCGCCAAGCCCGCAAGACCGAAGAGGCCAATAAATGGAACGGCCACTCGACACAGGAAGAAGTCCAGACTGCGGTCGGATTATCGGAGAAAACTGCCGTTCCGGTACTGGTGCACAAATATCCCGCAGTCGCGAAAACGACGGAGGTTCACCTGGTGCGCTCCGACGAGGCCGTCGCCATGCGTCCCATGACGCTGGAGGAAGCGATCAAGGAAGCTCACTTTAAAGATCGCGACGTGTTTGTCTTTCGCGATCCGAAAGGGAAAGTCATGGTCCTGCATCGCGCCCGTGATGGGAAGATGCAGTTGATCGAAGTGCCGTAAATAAGAGAGCGATCACTGGATGTCATCCTGAACGGCGGCGAAGCCGCCGTGAGGGACCTTACGAGAGCGTCCAGCATCAATGTAGTGAATAGGAGTGCCACAGCGCATGCGTTATGGGAAGTCCTTTCGACCGCATCGGGGTGTGCACCGTCGTAAGGTCCTTCGGAGGGCAACGCCCTCCTCAGGATGACATGCCTCAAAGGAATCCACCTACTTGCGTTTCATTGTGACTCCGTCCACTTGCACCGGCGCCCCACATCTCCCGGCGCGCAACGCATCCAGAAACGCTTTCGTCTCGATCAAAACAGCCTTTTCTGTCGATCCCGCGAATCCCACTCCAGCGAAATTCATGTGTGGGGCTTCACTGACAACGCCAAGCCACTTGCATCCTGCGGGCATGCGATCGTAAGGGATCGAGCGCGACTTCCAATCTCCATCGAGGCTTTTATCGCGTGTGCCGGTCATGAGCAGCATGGGCTTGCGCAGGTTATCCCACGCGTCGTCAGGGAACATTTTTCCCGGCCCATCGGGCGAAAGCGCGACGTATGCCGCGAACCGGTCTTCTCCCTTTGTGCCTAAATTGTTTTTTGCTCCGGCCTCGACCATGACAGTGCGAGCGCCCATGGAATGCCCGAGCAGCGCCACAAACGGCGCCTTGCAGGAACTCGACGCCCACTTCAGCGCTGCGCCAATGTCCATCAATCTGGCTTCATACGCCTTGGGATCGGTCACCAGTGTCTCCAGGCCGCTGCGAATTCCGTGATCCTGACCAATGTCTGAGCGCAAGGCAGCCCGGCCACTCTCCTGATGTCCGATGACGATAGCGCGCCAGCCGTCCTCCTGCAGTCCTTTCGCGAGATAGCTGTATCCATCTTCGCTGCCGCCTGCGCCAGGAGAAATGATTGCGAGGGCCGCACATGCTTCGGTGCTCGGCGAGTAGACTCGCATCGGCGTTTGCACACCATCCGCGCGTGCAGCTTTTACCAATTCCTGTCCGAACGCAAGACTGCTCCAAAGTGAGCACAAAAACGCTGAATAGGTAACCGCTCTGCGACATCGCATCTTGAATTCTCCGTAGAGGGATATCAAAAGAATAAGGCGGACGTCGCGATTAACCGTTGCCCGACTTGAGTCCAGCCTCCAAACCGGGGCGTGCTATCCTGCGAAAACCTTCACCGAAAGTGTCTCGACTATGCCGAACATCACCAAGACTCGCTTCGTGATCGCCGTCCCCGATTTGCAGAAATCAGCTGCTTTCTATCGCGACGTGCTCGGTTTCACGGTGCACACGATTCCTCATCCGGGCTTTCTGTTCTATACGGCGGGCCATTGCACGATCTGGGCGGGACGTTGTCCCGATGCTCTCTCGCCATCTGAACTCGGCGACCATTCTTATTTCGCCTATCTCGAGATCGACAACATCGATGCTTATTACGATTCCGTGCGCGCCAAGGGCGCGAAGATCAGCAAGCCGATTTGCAACGAGCCCTGGGGGATGCGCGAGTTCGGAGTCGTGACTTCGGACGGGCATCGCATCATGTTTGCATCAGCAGTTTCGTGACGTGTTCACAACCCTAAAAAATCCCCAGCCGGTCCCCCGTGGCGGCAAAGGGACCGATGCTGGGATTCCACATGCAGTCTCAGCGCTGAGGTACAGGCATCTGGTTGGAGTTCTGCGGCACGCTCTGGATGGCCGCAGATTTATCCACCTCCTGTCCGCTGGAGTTAATCGCCTCTATAGGAGCTTGCTTCATGGCAACCACAGAGGAGTCCTTTGCAGATTTTGCCGGCTTTGTGATGTTAGAAGCTTCCTCATCGCGCATCGACAACACCGGTTGCCCCGTGCGTTTGGCCAGATCACGGGCGCGACTCTCCGGATACACAAATTCGTGTCCGTAGGTCTCGCCCGGATAAAACCAGGCGCGAATCGCTTCCGGCTGGGATGATGCGCGTTCCTCGAAACGCACGATCGTCCTGCCCGCCGGCTTTAACCGGTAGTCGGGTACGGTCAAAAGCGTTGCCATCAGGTGATCTCGATCCTGGTTCCAGACCTGCACGATGTTGCGGTCCTGATCGTCACTCATGAGAGTAAACCAATAGGTCCCCGCAGGGAGAAGTACGCCTGGGATCTCGACCGGTTGGCTGAAAGTTAGCTTCGTGGCCTGATTCCACTGGTCTGCTCGAGCCAGCGGAGTTGCCAGTGACAACACCAGTGCGACACAACAACTTGCGACGAAAAGATATATGGCTTTCATGTCGACCTCCTTAAGAGCTCGACACAAGCCCCGCCCAGAACTGCTCTATACCAAATATGAAGCGTTGGCCGGTACCGGGAGTTGCCCGTGATGCGGTGCCGTGGAATGACTATTCACGCTTCTTAATACGCGAGCACGCGATGATAAAATTCACCGCTGGTGCAACTTCCGCGAGGGGTGTCCACGTGCGAATCGATCTTGCTTGCCTCTTTCTGCTCCTAACGGCCTCCTTTGCGCCGGCACAACAAGCTCCGTCTCCAGCAAAGCTCTCGGTTCATTGGGAGGAACTCACTGCAGGCGACTTCCGCGAAGGCATCCATCGTTCGCAGGGCGTTTGCCTGCTGCCTTTCGGAATTCTGGAGAAGCACGGGCCACATCTTCCACTGGGCACCGATCTGCTCGATGTGCGCTATGCCGCGCTGCATGCGGCTGAGCAGGAATATGCGGTTGTCTTTCCCGAATATTATTTTGGCCAGATTGCGGAAGCTAAGCACGAACCGGGCACCATAGCCTACAGCCGCGGACTGCAAATGGCGCTGCTTCAGGAAACGACGGATGAGATGGCCCGCAACGGCTGTAAGAAAATTCTGATTGTCAACGGGCACGGCGGAAATGAACATCTGCTGCCCTATTTCGCGCAGACGCAGCTCGACAAGCCGCATGATTATGTCGTGTACGTTTTCGACGAACGCTCACCCGATCAGGGTGGCCCGCCCAAAAAGACGAAGATCGACATGCACGCAGGCGAGAGTGAGACTTCAAAGATGATGATTTCGCACCCTGACCTCGTGCATCAGGATCGCGCCACTAGCGAATCGGGTGCCGATCAGGCCCGGCAAAAACTTCCTGAGGATATTTACACCGGCATTTGGTGGTATACACGTTTCCCATATCATTATTCGGGAGAAGGCGCGGCCGCGACCAAAGAACTTGGACAATATCAGATGAACTGGTGGATCGATTCCGTCGTGAAAGCCGTTAAAGCAGTGAAAGCCGACGATGTCAGCCCCAAAATGCAGCAGGAATTCTACGAGAAGGGCACGCACCCGCTGGATACGCAACCATGAAAGGCATTGTTGATTGTGTGATTGTTGATTGGCGATTGAAAATCATTAGACCCTTGCGCTTGCTGCATGCGCATTGGGTTTTTCAATCAACAATCAAGAAATCAACAATCAACAATGCCTTTCATGAGCTTCCAATCAGCACGCCGGTCACAAACACCAGCACGCCACCGAGCCCCACCTGCAAGGCGGCGGTGACCCACGGTGTATCCATGTAGCGGCGTCGAATCCAGGTGATGACGCCCAGCTCCACGAGTACAACTAATCCCGCCGCCCAGAGCGCGAGGCGGAAGTCTTTGATCAAGAATGGCAGCGTGTGGCCAATGCCACCGACCGCCGTCATCGCGCCGCAGATCAGACCACGCACCCAGGGATGCCCACGACCCGTCAAGCTGCCATCATCGGATAACGCCTCGGCAAATCCCATGCTGATGCCGGCCCCAGCGGAAGCGGCCAAGCCGACCAGGAAAGCGTCCCAGCTTTTCTGCGTGGCGAGAGCAGCGGCGAATACCGGTGCCAGCGTCGACACCGAGCCGTCCATGAGCCCGGCGAGACCGGGCTGCACGATCTGCAATACGAACAGCCGCCGCTGCGCGACCTCTTCGTCGGCCTTGATATTATCCGGAAGGTCCAACTCCTGCGCCCGAACCTCGTGCCCGCGCTCTTCGTTGGCCAGATCATCGAGCAGTTGTCGAATACTCGCATCCTGCGTGCGCGCCGCGGCCTTTTCGTAAAAGCGGCGCGTCTCAACTTCCATCGTTGACGCTTCTTTCCGCACCGCGTCAATCCGAAGCGGCCGCACCAGCCACAGTGCCGGCCGCTCAACAAATCCGCGCACGTCCTGCCGGCGGATCAGCGGAATGTGCTCCCCGAATTTCTTCTGGAAGAGCTCGATGAGCCGCCGCCGGTGCCCCGACTCCTCTTCGCGCATGCCCTCGAACATGGTAGCTGTCGCGGGGTAATCCTGCCGCAGTCCCTCAGCGAAATCTGAGTAGACGCGCTCGTCTTCCTCCTCCAGCCCAATGGCCAGTGCCAGCACTTCGCGTTCGGTAAGGTCTTCAAATTTTTTCATGAGGGGATAGATTACCTGCGCCGGCGGCTTGGAAACAATCTGGATTTCGGTGGGAGCAGCGGTAGCTTTCTGAAAGCGGTATCACAATGTGCAAGTATCAGGCGGGTACGCAGTCATGCCTTCGATGCTACTATCCAGTTTATGAGCCCGAACCCCCGCCGCCGTAGAAGCGAAAGGAGAAAGTCGTCCCGCAGCCAGCGTGCGCCGGAACTGGTGATCATCACCGGGATGAGCGGCTCTGGCAAGGCTTCGGTGCTGAAGGCATTTGAAGATCTGGGCTATTACTGCGTCGACAATCTGCCAGTTCAGCTCATTCCGCAGTTTGCCGAGCTCGCGGTGCAATCGAGCGAGATCCGCCGCACGGCCCTCGTGGTCGACGTGCGGGAAGGCTACCGCTTGGAGGATCTTCCGGGAATTTTGAAATCAGTTCGCCGAATGATTCCGACGAAAGTAGTTTTCCTTGAGGCCTCGGACGAGGTTCTGCTGCGGCGGTTCAGTGAAACCCGCCGGCCGCATCCACTGGGTACCGATTCGCCTGTCAAATCTGCGCTGAAAGCCGAGCGCAGGCATTTGGGCGCGATCCGCAGGCTGGCGGACTTTGTCATCGACACTTCTAAATTCAACGTGCATGAACTGCGAGCGCACATCAACGAACGGTTTGAGGAGAAGTCGAAGGAAAGAACTCTTCTGATTTCATGCGTGAGTTTCGGGTTTCGGGAAGGCGTTGCGGAAGATGCCGACCTGGTCTTCGATGTGCGCTTTCTGCCCAATCCGCATTTTGTTCCGGAGTTCCGGCCATTAACGGGGCGAGATCCGCGGGTGGCGAGGTACATCCGCTCGTTTCCGCAGACGCGCGAATTCATTTCACGCATCTCGGATCTGCTGGTGTACCTGATTCCGCACTACATTCACGAAGGCAAAAGCTACCTTACGATCGCTTTCGGTTGTACGGGAGGGCAGCATCGTTCGGTAATGATCGCGGAAGAGGTTAGCAAGCGTCTGCGTCGTGCCGGATACCGGGTTAAGGTGGTGCACCGGGACAGTCCGGGATAAGCCACGAAACGCCATCTTCCCTGTGTTCGTCACTCAAGTAAAATAAAGCCTTGCACTTATTTCCTATCCCACCGGCAGCAAGTGCTCGCGGCGTGGCCCGCGCAGGAGCACCATGCGCCAGATAATCCGGCTGATCCGCTACGTGCTGCCATTTCTGCTGCAACTGCTGGCGGGGGTTGTCCTGCTCGCCGGCGTGGGGCTTCTTGAGGCATTCAGGCTAACGCTTCTGAAGCCGGTATTCGATCGCGTGCTGAACCCCGCGTCTGGCTCAGACAACATCATTCTGTTTACGATCCCAAAGATCGATAAGCCGATCTACCTCCAAACGTTTGTGCCCAGCCATTTCCACAATGCCTGGACGATCGTAGCTTACGCGCTGGTCGCTTCCACCATTCTGAAAGGCATTTTCGACTACACGGGCACGTACCTGGTGAACCATGCCGGATTCGGCATGATTACGAATCTGCGCAACGAACTTTACGACTCCGTGTTGCGCCGATCGGCTGCTTTTTTTCAAAAACACACAACCGGCACACTGATTTCAACCATCATCAACGACATCGAGCGCGTGCAATTTGCCATGTCGTCGGTGCTGGCGGAGTTCTTGCAGCAAATATTCACATTCATTTTCATCGCAGCCGCGGTCGTGATGCTCGGCCGCGATCTTGCTTGGGTGCTGCTGCTGTTCGTCCCGTTCATTATTTATTCCGCCGTTCGGATCGGACGCCGCGTCAGAACGACGACTCGCAAAGGTCAGGACCAACTTGCCGACGTGCAGAACATTTTGCACGAGACCATCACCGGCAATCGCATCGTCAAAGCCTTCGGCATGGAATCATGGGAAGTCGCGCGCTTCCGCAAGGCGGCGCATCGTCTGTTCCATGCGAATCTGCGGTATGTTGCGGCGGCGTCCATCAGTTCGCCGCTGATGGATATTTTCGGGTCGATCGCCATCGCATTGCTGCTGCTGTTGGGCCGCGACCGCATCGTTCACCATGAGCTCCAGCCCAGCGACTTCCTCGCCTTTGTTGGGCTGGTCCTCAGTATGTACAACCCCGCGCGAAAGTTCGCCGTTTTCAACAACAGTTTTCAGCAGGCACTGGGCGCGTCTTCGCAGTTGTTCGCGTTCATGGATACGGCTGATGAAGTCGTCGAGAAGCCGGGTGCAAAAGCTCTTCCGCGGTTTTCAGACAAGATTCGCTTTGAGAACGTCTGCTTCTCATACCAGCAGGATGGAGAAGACTCGCGCGAAATCCTGCGCGGCATCGATCTCGAGGTCAAACGCGGGGAGATTCTGGCGATCGTTGGATCGAGCGGGGCCGGCAAGAGTACGCTCGTGCACTTGCTGCCGCGCTTCTTCGATGTCAGCTCGGGACGCATCCTGGTGGACGGCCGCGATATTCGCGATGTGACGCTGTCGTCCTTGCGTTCGCAGGTGGGAATCGTTACGCAGGAAACGGTCTTGTTCAACGACACGGTTCGCAACAACATTGCATATGGACAGCCGCATGTTCCGATGAAGGAAGTCGAAGCAGCGGCCCGTGCGGCACTGGCTCACGACTTCATTCTGGCCCTTCCGGCAGGTTACGATACTGTGATCGGAGAACGAGGCGTGCGGCTCTCGGGCGGAGAACGGCAGCGTCTGGCGATTGCCCGGGCTCTGCTGAAGAATGCTCCGGTGCTGATTCTTGACGAGGCCACGTCGGCGCTCGACAGCGAATCGGAAGCGCTGGTGCAATCGGCGCTGCACAACCTGATGAGCGGGCGTACTGTGTTTGTGATTGCGCATCGTCTTTCGACCGTGCGTCGCGCCAACCGGATTGTCGTTCTTGAGAACGGCTCCATTACGGAAACTGGCGCGCACGATGACTTGATGAAAGAACTCGGAACGTATCGCAGACTTTACGAATTGCAATTCGCTTACGCGGATGCGCCCAAGGTGGTCGCGGAAACTTGAAGACAAAGCAGGCTTTGCCAATCCGTTCTATGACCGGCTTCGCGCAGGTGCGCGGCGAAGTCCAGCGCAATGGCGCGCACCCGCCATCTTCTAAGGCGGTGGGACAATCCAATGCAAAATTGGCGTTTGCACTTTCATTGAAATCTGTCAATCACCGGTTTCTAGATTTACATTTCCGGCTTCCCTCAGGCAGCGATTCGCTCGAGATGCAGTTGCGGCGGATCTTCAAAGAAAAAATCGCGCGCGGGCACGTTGAAGTATCCCTGAGTCTGGAGCGCTCGAGCGGGGAGACGTTTGCTCTCAACCGCGAGTTGGTGGGCGGATACATAACCGCGTTCCGCGCCGCCGCCGCAGAATTTTCCCTTGCCTCCGAGCCCGATCTCAACGCGGTCCTGCGGATCCCGGGCGCGCTCGATTCAAACAGTGAAGCCGCCGACGCAGAGATCGAGTCGGCAGTTCTCGCCAAAGTCAGCGAGGCTCTGGATGGCCTCAATCAGATGCGCGAGCAGGAAGGCCAGGAGATCGCGCACGAGTTGCGCGAACGCATGAGCCATCTCGCGCAGGCTGGCAAAACCGTGCAGCAGCATCGCCGCGCGGTGTTGCAGAACTACACGGAGCGGTTGCAATCACGCCTGCAAGAGTTGCTCGGGTCGAGCGTCGATCGCGACCGCATGCTGCAGGAGGCGGCGCTGCTGGTCGATCGCAGCGACATCCAGGAAGAGATCGTCCGGCTGGACACCCACATCCAGCACTTTCTCGGGCTACTCGAAGACGGCGGCGAAATCGGCAAGAAACTGGATTTCCTGCTGCAGGAGATGAACCGCGAGGCCAACACATTGCTCTCGAAAACGTCAGGCCTTGCGGGCGAGGCGCTGAAGATCACGGAATCGGGCCTGGCGATGAAAGCGGAGATTGAAAAATCGCGCGAGCAGGTGCAGAACCTGGAATGAGCGAAAATCGCAAGCCGCTGGTCTACATTATCTCTGCACCATCCGGTTCGGGAAAATCCACGCTCACCAACGAAATCCTCAAGCTGGTTCCTAACCTGGTTTTTTCCATCTCGTACACGACGCGCGCCCCCCGCGGCAGTGAACAAAACGGAAAACAATATCACTTTGTCGCGATCGGGGAATTTGAGCGCATGGTGCGCGACGGGGAATTCCTGGAACATGCGAACGTGCACGGAAATTGCTACGGGACCTCGCGGGGGTCTTTGCGCGAGGCGGGCAAGAGCGGCCAGGACCTTTTGTTAGACATCGACGTGCAGGGGGCGGCGCAGATCAAGAAGAACCTCACGGACGCAATCAGCATCTTCGTACTTCCCCCTAACCGGACAAAACTCGAATGGCGCCTGCGGAACCGAGGTGAGGATCGAGAAGAGGTTATTCAGCGGCGGCTGCAGGACGCCAGCCGCGAGATTCAGGAGTACGACAAGTACGACTACGTTTTGATCAACGACCAGCTCGAGAAGTCAGTCGAAAGACTGCAGGCCATCGTCCTTTCCGAGCGTCTATCCCGTGAGCGTCGGCCTCTGTCCGACCAGGAGCAGGCCATCGTTCAGCGAGCGGAACGCCTTCGCCTCGCCAATCTGAAGGAGAGGGTACAGCCTATCCTGGAGTCCTTCCGTAACCCTGCGATCTCAGCAGGCTCTTAGTTTTCGCGGTATCATTTCAAGGACGCCCGCAGAGGCGTCCGGCTCAAGGAAAGCCGGTGGCGGGACAAGCCCGAAAGCTGGCCATGTTCTGCGGTACGCGGTTCAACGCTCGGCACTGATACTCTTCAAATCAGTTCTCAAGGGGGACAGTCCCAATGAAGTTGATGGACGGCTTCGACAGCAACTATCGCTACATCCTCGTGGCGGCGCGGCGTGCACGCCAACTGCAGTCGGGTGCTCCGCCGGTGGTCGATACCACATCCCGTAAACCGTGCCGTATCGCGCAGGATGAGATTCGTGCCGGCAAGGTGAAATGGGAGATCCCAGAAACCCGTTCCGCAGCCGAGCAGGCTTCACAAACGCTGGACAAAGCGCTGGGCCAGGACTAGGAGTTTTCGATTTGCGATTGCCGGTTGTCGAATGGGTTTGAATCGGCAATTGGAAATCGGGAATCGAAAATTGTTATGAAGGTTGCTCTCGGCGTTACTGGCGGAATCGCGGCCTACAAAGCTGCAGAGATTGTCCGCCTGCTGCAAGATCGCGGCATCCGCGTGCAGGTCATCATGACCCGCGCCGCCCAGGAGTTTGTTCGTCCCCTCACCTTCGCCGCGCTCTCCGGAGAAAAAGTCATCACCGGCATGTTCTCGCAGGCGGAAGAACAGCAGCCGAATATCGACTCTGCCATAGAACACATCGCCGTGGCGCAGACGATCGATGCGCTTGTCGTTGCACCTGCGACCGCCGACATCCTCGCACAGTTCGCGCAGGGGATCGCCTCCGATTTCCTCACCACGCTCTATCTTGCGACCACCGCTCCGGTTGTTGTGGCTCCGGCGATGAACGTAAGCATGTGGAATCATCCTGCGACACAGGCCAACTTGCAGACCCTGCGGCAACGAGGGGTGAAGATCGTCGATCCCGGCTCCGGCTACCTAGCCTGCGGGATGATTGGAGAGGGAAGGCTGGCCGACAACGCCGCCATTGTTGCCGCCGTTTTGGAAGCTTTGGGGGCGGCTCAGGATTTTGCCGGCGAAACAGTGCTGATCACCGCTGGGCCGACGCGCGAGAAGATCGATCCTGTTCGCTACATTTCTAATCGCTCCAGCGGTCGCATGGGATACGCCCTCGCCGAAGCGGCCTCGCGCCGGGGAGCACGCGTTTTGCTGGTGAGCGGGCCGACCGCGTTAACCCCACCCGGCGCGGCCGCAGTGACGCGAGTTGAGTCGGCTGAGGAAATGCGCAACGCCGTGATGAAGCTGCTGCCGCAGGCTACCATCGTGATTAAAACCGCCGCAGTTTCGGATTATCGAACAAAGTCGATGGCAGCCCAGAAGATCAAACGCAAAGGTCCGATGACGCTAGAACTCGAGGCGACGCCCGACATCCTGAAAGATCTATCGCAGCAGAAGACGTCGCAGATCGTTGTTGGTTTCGCCGCCGAAACGGAAAATGTGCTGGAGAATGCCCGCCAGAAGCTGGTTTCCAAGAATCTCGATGCGATCGTAGTGAATGATGTTTCGCGGGAAGGCGTCGGCTTCGATTCCGACCGCAACGCAGTCACGATTATCACTCGCGACGAGGTGGTCGATGTCCCCGAGACCACGAAGTGGGAAGTCGCGCAGCGCGTGCTGGATCAGGTCGTCCGATTGCGCGAGCGTCGTAAGATTGTTGCCAGGATCTCCACGTAACAGTAGGGACAGCCGCCCGGGCTGTTCGGTCGAGCGCAGTGAGTCGCCTCGCAAACCTCCCAGCGAATTTCGCCGATTCTGAATTACAATCGGAAAACTCAATGAACCAGGTTAATGATCCTGACCTGCGCCGCGCTTTAGCCGACCGCGTCCGCTTTTACAACGAGCTCGGCATCTACGATTTCTACCAGCGCGAGATTCGACATCTTGAATCGACCACATCAGAAGCGACGCCTATCTCAGGAATGGAGCAGGAAGACGCAATGTCACCGAGGAAATCCGCCGCCGTTCCCAAACAAACCGAAGACAACATTTTCCAGGCTCTTGCGCCGAACCCGGAGCAAAGCCTTGCCGATCCTATCTCCGCGCTGAAGCTGATCCGCGAAGATCTTGGCGACTGCACGCGCTGCAAACTGCATCAGCAGGGACGCAAGCAGATCGTCTTCGGCGTCGGCAATCCCCGCGCGGAATTGATGTTTGTCGGAGAAGGCCCGGGCGCGGACGAAGACATTCAAGGCGAGCCGTTCGTTGGACGCGCCGGACAACTGCTGAACAACATGATCAAAGCGATGGGGCTGCGCCGCGATGATGTCTACATCGCGAACGTCGTGAAGTGTCGTCCGCCGGGCAATCGCACTCCCGAGCGTGACGAGTGCGAGACCTGCTCTCCGTTTCTGATGCGGCAAATCGCGGTGATCAAGCCGAAGGTTGTCGTTGCGCTGGGCGCGGTCGCTGCGAAGAACCTGCTGGCCATCAATGCTCCAATGTCGGAGCTGCGCGGCCGCTTCTACGACTTCATGCCCTTGGGCGCACGCAGCAGCGATCCGTCCTGGCAAGGAGCAAAGCTCGCCGTAACCTACCACCCAGCATTTCTCCTTCGCGATCCGCGCCAGAAAGGCGAAGCCTGGAAGGATCTTCAGATGGTCATGAAGTATCTGGGGCTGACGCCTCCACAGAAACCGTAAGTGCTTTCGCAATTCAGAAGTCAGAAGTAAGAATGCAGAAGTTCCGGTCCGAGAACCGAAATTCGGGGCCTTCACTTCTGACTTCTTCCTTCTGACTTCTGCCTTCACTTTCGCTTCTTGATTTATCCTTCCAGTCGATGCCCGAATTCTGCGACGTCGCGCTTCCTGTGCCTCTCGACATGGCATTTACGTACCGGATCGCTCCCGATGCCGCGCCTGTTGTCGGTGCCCGCGTGCTGGTTCCATTCCGGCAGCAGCGAATGACGGGCATTGTCGTCGAAGTGCACGATCGCAAACCGTCGGTCGCTGCGAAGAATATCCTCAACATCCTCGATGCCGCTCCCGTGCTCGATGACCAATTGCTGCGCCTGGGGCGCTGGATCGCCGACTACTATCTCGCCCCCATTGGCGAGGTCTTCCGCACGATGCTGCCGCTGAGCGCGGAATTCAAACGCGTCATTGGATATCGCATAACCGAACAAGGCGAGATGGCGTTACATCTGGCGGGGATGTCGGGATCTTCCGCGCGTTCGCAGCGAAGTCCCGAAGAGCAAGCGACCGAGTTTCGCGTGTTGGACTATCTGGCAGGCGAAAGGGGATCAGAACCAATTGAGTCCGAGTCATTCACCGAAAATGGGGTGCCCCAGGTCTCGCCGCGGTTGCGAGACCTGGGAGGATTAGCCCGCGAACAAACTCTTCGTTCAGCCACACGCGTGTCCAAATCCGTTCTCAACGGTATGGTGCGCAAGAAGTGGATTACACGTGAGGATGCCTCGTCCGCTCAAGATGCCACGCGGACTATAAAAGTCGCGCAGCTCAAATCTGCAGAAGTCAAGCTGAATGACAATCAGCGAACCATCATCGAGACGCTGACTGCATCCGGCGGCAGAATTCCTGTCGAGACCCTGCAGTCGTTGGAAGTCCCGCGCACGACGCTGGCCACGCTAACTCGTCGTGGCCTTGTCGAAATTGTCGAAGAACCTGCCGAATTCACAATTTCCCGGTCCAGGCCGCGGCCGATGCTGTTTGACTTCGATTTGAACGCCCCGCAGAAGGCCGCGCTGGAACGGCTTCGCGAAGGGGTTGCCGCCCGAAAGTTCTCAGGGATGTTGCTCCATGGCGTCACCGGCTCGGGCAAAACCGCGGTTTATCTCGCGGGCATGCGGGCTGTGCTTGAAGCGGGCCGCTCCGCCATCTTGCTTGTTCCTGAAATTGGACTTACTCCTGCAGTTGCTGCTGACCTGCACGAAATCTTCGGCGATGAGGTAGCGATCCTCCACTCCGCTCTTTCGGATCGCGAACGCGCCGAGCAGTGGCATCGCATCAAGCGCGGAGAGGCACGCATGGTCGTGGGCACGCGCTCCGCCGTCTTTGCGCCCGTGAACGATCTCGCGCTGATCATCGTCGATGAAGAACACGATTCCTCTTACAAGCAGGAAGAGACGCCGCGATATCACGCGCGCGATGTAGCTGTGATGCGGGCAAAGATGACAAACGCCGTCGTTGTTCTCGGCTCGGCGACGCCTTCGCTGGAATCGTATTTCAACGCGAAGAAAAACAAATATGCGCTCATCGAACTTCCAGATCGCGTGGAGCAACGGCCTCTGCCGGATGTCGAGATCGTCGACATGCGGCTTGAGTTCCAGGAGACGGGCCACGAGCAAGTCATCTCGCGGAAGCTTGCGGCTGAAATCAAGGAGCGGCTCGACCGCAAGGAACAAGTCATGGTCCTGCTCAACCGCCGCGGATACTCCCCAGTCGTTCTCTGTCGCACGTGCGGCAAAAAGCTCGAGTGCAGGAACTGCGCCATCGCGCTCACGCATCACAAGCGCGAGCACAAGATGATCTGCCACTACTGTGGATATACCGCGGCGGTGCCGAAAGCCTGCGTCCATTGTGGCAGCGAGTATGTGTATTTCCTGGGCACGGGATCAGAAAAGCTGGAAGAGTTGCTTCATGGACTTTTTCCGCAGGCGCGCATCGCGCGGCTCGATCGTGATACGGTTCGTGGACATGAGGTTTTCGAGCGTACATTGAATGCGCTGAATGAGGGCGAACTCGACATCCTCGTCGGGACGCAAATGATCGCTAAGGGCCACGATATTCATGGCGTGACGCTCGTAGGCGTGGTCGGCGCCGATGCAGCGCTCGGGCTGCCCGATTTCCGCGCCGCCGAGCGCACGTTCCAGCTACTCACACAAGTTGCAGGCCGCGCTGGACGCGGGGAGGCTCCGGGCAAGGTCATTCTGCAGACCTATTTTCAGGATCATTATGCCGTGCAATACGCCGCGCAACACGATTTCGTCGGCTTCTATGAAAAGGAATTGCACTTTCGCAGCTGGATGCATTATCCGCCGTATTCCGCGCTCGCCAATGTCCTGGTTCGTAGCGGCAATCTTGACGATGCTCTGCAATGGTCCGGACAGCTGGGCAAATGGTTCGATGCGACGCAGCACGAGGGCGTACGCGCGCTGGGACCTGCGGCAGCGCCGATCATGCGGCTGAAGAATGACTACCGATATCATTTCGTCCTGAAATCGTCCAGCCGCGAGAAGCTTAACTCTACGCTGCGCGCAATGCTGGCTTACGCCACGCAACAAAAGATTCCGCGTACACAAGTCATTGTCGATGTGGACGCGCTCTGGCTGATGTAAAGTGTTCGCGATGGCCAAGCCTGGATTCTTTCCGACGTCGGCCGATTGGCGCGCCTGGTTGCAGGGAAATCACGCGAGCTTCGACGAGCTCTGGGTCGGTTTTTACAAACGCGGCTCCGGAAAGCCGAGCATCACGTGGCCTGAGGCCGTCGATGGAGCGTTATGCTTCGGCTGGATCGATGGCGTGCGCAAAAGCATAGACGGCGTCAGCTACAAGATCCGGTTCACTCCTCGCAAGCCACGAAGCACTTGGAGCGCAATTAACATCAAGCGGGCCTTAGAGTTGTCGAAGGAAGGCCTGATGCATCCCGCCGGTCTGGCGGCATTTGAGAAGCGCGACGGAGACCGTTCTGCGATTTACGCCTATGAGCAGCGGAAGACCGCGAGGCTGCCAGCAGCATTCGAGAAAGAATTTCGCAAGAACGCCCCTGCCTGGAGTTTTTTTCAATCGCAGGCGCCCTGGTATCAGCGGACATCGACGTACTGGGTGATCAGCGCGCAAAAAGAAGAAACACGCCAGAAGCGACTGACTACGTTGATTGCCTGCTCCAGCCGGAAGCAGAAGATTCCTCAACTTGCCGGATATCCCAAGAGTCCCAGAGGAGCACAGAAATAGCGCGGGAATGTGATGCCTGCTGCTCTCTTATTTACCGGAGCCGCCATTCGTCCCGAATTTGCTTTCGGAATTCGATGGTTGAGCTATGCAAGAAGGGGTGAGGCGTCAGCGTGAGCACAAGCATCATCAGGGCAAAGACCGCTAACCAGATACGCGGCCCTCTCACCCGAGGCCATTCCGTCACTTGGGGATGCCGAAAGCTGCTAACCTGCAGCAAAATTGCCCAGAGCCACCATCCCATCCAAAGGTAATACGCCATTGGGAGCAGAACCAGAATCGTGGTCAACGAGATGAATTTGTGCGCGTTGGGAGAGATTGCAAATACGATGTGTCCCCCGTCCAGCTGTCCTCCCGGTAACAGGTTTAGCGATGTGGCGAACATGCCAACCCAGGCTGCTATGGCCGCAGGATGAAGGAGTACCTGCTGCAAGGGCAAATGTGCGGAGTGGGTTGTAACGGACAATCCCCACTGCACAAATCTAAAAATAAGCGGGAAGCCCAGTTCGTATTCGCCGGCTCCAGAATGAATAGAGATCGGCTTCGACCATTGCAGCGATAGTGCCAAGGTGAGGAATGCGACGACAAAGCCCGCGATAGGCCCCGCGATACCCACGTCAAACAATTCCGCTCGTGACCGGATCCTTGAACGAATCAGAATGACTGCGCCCATCGTTCCAATGAGCGTTGGCAGAGGAATGAAGAACGGAAGGGTGGCACGAATCCCGTAATACCTGCAGTACAGGTAGTGTCCCATCTCATGCGCCAGAAAGAACAGCATGACCGTCGTTGCGAACGGCCAGCCTCGCCAGAACCATCCCGGGTGCGACAAGATCCATGCAGCGGGAAAATACGGGACACTCTCGTCCGACAACGACAGAGCCGGAACATTGTGGTCGAAGTTGTACTGCATCCTCGCGCCCATCACCATTGTCGTGAAGCAGGTCGCAAGCAGCAGCAGAATGTGAAGCCAGTATCGCTGCCTCAACCGCCTCGGCTCTGGCATCGGCAGAGCCTGGGAATACTCCAGGGTGGAAGTTGGGATCGGGGAATTGGGTTCCGACATGAATTCGCAGCACCGCTTACGCAGGGCTATTCTCTGATGCTACTACGAGATGCCAGAGGGGGAGCTCAGAGCGTCTGCTTATGAGGTGGTCTGAGACGGATGAAGAACGAAACCAAATGTTAATCGATCGACTGCAGTTCTTTCCCTGGCTTGAAGCGCACGGCACGGCCCGGCGGAATGGAAACCTCGGCGCCGGTGCGCGGGTTGCGTCCGATGCCGGTCTTCCGCGGCCGCACGTTGAACACGCCAAATCCCCGCAATTCAATGCGATTGCCGGCGGCCAGGGATTTCTTCATGCTCTCGAAGACGGTTTCCACCGCCAGCTCGGCCTTGGTCTTGGTAATGCCGGTTTTGGCCACCACTTCGTTGATGATGTCGAGCTTGATCACGCGCGGCTCCCGCCTGAAGGGGTGAGTTCGTCCTTCAAGTTACTGATCCTATGGAAGATAAGTGAGATTGTCAACCGGAGCATCTATCCCGTAAACTGGCAGGCACCAGCCTGGACATTTTGTAATTTTGTAATCGGGTAATCTGCAAGTTCCTGCTGCCCGAAGTACTTAGCAGCTTTTACCCGAACCGCCTTTCCATTTACCAAATTACAAAATTGCCCGATTACAAATTCCCCAAGGAGTTTCATGCTCAAGAGCGACCGCTGGATCCGCAAGATGTCCCTCGAACACGACATGATCAACCCGTTCTCGGAGAAGCAGGTGCGCGAGGGCGTGATTTCCTACGGCCTGTCGTCGTACGGCTACGACCTGCGCGTGGCCGACGAATTTAAGATCTTCACCAACGTGAACAACGCCATGGTCGATCCCAAGCGGTTCGACGAGAAATCCTTCGTCACGGTGCAGACCGATATCTGCATCGTGCCGCCGAACTCGTTTGCCCTGGCGCGCTCGATCGAGTACTTCAAAATTCCGCGCAGCGTGCTGACCATCTGCGTGGGGAAGAGCACCTATGCGCGCTGCGGAATTATCGTCAACGTGACGCCGTTCGAGCCGGAGTGGGAAGGCTTCGTGACGCTGGAAATATCGAACACCACGCCGTTGCCCGCCCGCATCTATGCGAACGAAGGCTTGTGCCAGATCATTTTCTTCGAATCGGATGAAGTCTGCGAAACCAGCTACGCCGATCGCAAAGGGAAATATCAGGCGCAGAGAGGAATCGTGTTACCGAAGTTGTAATCGGCACAGTTATCAGCTCTCGGGGGTCAGCTTTCAGCGAGAACCGGGAAGGGCACGGCTTAAGCCGTGCCGACACGAGCAAACTCTAAAGGACCCGGGCTTTAGCCCCTGAGGGCCGGGTCAGTTAAGCCGCGTCTCGGTCAAGTCGCTTGCGGTAAACTGGTCGGCGACTGGGAGCCGCACACACTATGATTCGACTGCGCATTTTTCCGCTGGCTAGCGCCTTTCTGGTTGCTTTGCTGTCTGCAAGAGTGAGTCTTGCTCAGGCCAGCTCCGGCCAGGCTTTTCTCGGCCGTTGGGATCTAACTCTCAAGACACCGCAGAAGGAAGCTCCCTCGTGGCTGGAGATCACCCAGGAAGCGGGCCAGTTTCATGCTCGCCTGACCAGCCGGTGGGGACATCCGCGACCGCTCCCCAAGGTTGAAATCTCCGGCGACCACATCCTGTTCGTCTCGCCAAAAGCGGAAGAAGACAGAAAAGACGACATGGTCTTCGAAGGCAAGCTCTCCGGCGACAAACTCACTGGCACAACCACCGGGCCTGACGGCACGCAATGGACATGGACCGGGGAGCGCGCTCCGAAGCTGGCGAGAAAAGATCCGCCGAAGTGGGGGAAACCGGTGCCGCTGTTCAATGGCAAAGACCTGAGCGGATGGACGATGAGCGATCCCAGCGCGAGCGCCAAGTGGACCGTGGAGAATGGAACTCTGGTGAGTCCCGGCCGTGGACCCGAACTGATCAGCACGGCGAAGTTCAACGATTTCAAGTTGCACATTGAATTCAATTGCGGCAAGGGCGCGAACAGCGGCGTGTATCTGCGCGGCCGCTACGAAGTTCAGATCGAGGACGATCCTGAACCCGAAGGACCGACCATGCGCACCGGCGGAGTTTACGGGTTCCTTGCGCCGTCTCCCGAACCGCCGCGCCGCCCGGGCGAATGGCAGACCTACGACATCACCTTCGTCGGCCGGGAAATTACGCTGGTGCTCAACGGTCAGACGATTATCGATAATCAGGATGTACCCGGCATTACCGGTGGTGCTTTGGACAGCCACGAAGGATTGCCCGGGCCCATTTACCTGCAGGGCAGTGAGGCCGGGCACGTCGCGTTCCGGAACATCACAATCACGCCGGCGAAATGATTTCGTGGCGTTGATAGCATCGTGCCCGTGGGTGGCCCATCCTTTCGCGTTTTTTGCGAAAGGGTGGGGTTAGCAGGCGGTCAGGCCCGCAGATTTTGACTTTCGCTTCAGACAGAATCAGCTCAGAATCCCACCCTTTGCAGACCGCGCAAAGGGTGGGCCACCCGACCATCGCCGGACAGTTTCGCTGTCGGGGAATCTCGATCCACCGGACGCGTCACCGCGCCATCAGGTGCAACATAATAAACGATTCTTCTGGGCACTCCCCGCTCGAAACTGAGAATTACTCGACCAACGAAACCCGCGGAGTCAGTTTTCTCAACCCACTCGGGGCTCCGTGATGTTGGTTCCACATCTAGAAGGCAGCTATCGATCAAGATCGACAACGTCTCGTGTGGGATGCCTTCGAGCGCGACTACATGAAGGAAGCGCTCGCCGGTCTCACTCGCTCCGCAACGGCCTTGTACGTTGCCCGGATTGGAGGCGAATGTGTCCGTGAAGATCAGGAAATGATGCGGGCTTTCCGCAATCAGTTTGGCTTCATAAGGCGCATTGGTTCCTTGGCGATAGTCAGTTGGATGGCTTAAAGCGACCCGCTGAACAGCCCCTGCGCCAGATTTAACTTCAAGGATCGTCAAGCGTTGCTGCTGAAGGAGCGTGGCCGTGCCAGAACGCACATTTGCAATCCTGACCACATCTTTCTCTGCCGCAAAGGTCAACACAGAACGACCCGTCAGCCCTAGAGCCAGCGCGGAGCCGAGTGCTCGAGCGAAAGGCTTCATGCCAACAATCTATTCCTATGGTGCTGGAGCCGCCAGTCGAAGGTGTCGAAAACAAGGATTGTACTTAGTTCCGCGTTCGCCTTACCCAACCCGCAAATACGTCGTGTACGGCTCATCCACGCCCAGTGCTGTCCAGGGCACCATCTTCACCACCGTATTCCCATCTGGCGAGACGTGCCAGACGCCCCGCGCCATTTTCTTCGCCTCCAAGAGATTCGTCTTCGTCAGGCCGGGCACCTGATTCCCAAACAACACCAAGGGCCCCACCATCAACGCAACGGTATCGGGATGCTGCGGGTCCACCGCTTCCAGCCGCGTCTTCAACGGAAGTTCCAGCTCGATCCGATCGCCGTTCTTCCATTTTCGCTCCACGCGGGCGAACGATCCTGCAGCCGCCGGCTCCCGCTTACCATTCACGGCAACCGAAGCTCCCTCCGCCCACGCCGGAATCCGCAAATTCACCGCAAAGTGCGCGTGCTTCGACGTCTTCACCTCGAACTGTACCTGCCCATCAGACGGGTATTCCCCCTTCTGCGTCAAAGAAATCTGCGCGCCATCCTGTGTCCAGCGCACCGTCGAAGGGATATACAAATTCACCCAAACACCACGCGGATCGCGGAAATAGGTGTTGATCCGATAATCCGCCGCGACTTGCGGCATTGTCCCCGAGCAGCACGGCCAGCGATGGTCCGAATAGACTTTCTTTCCCTGGAAGTTGTAATCCGAGTAGTAGAACGTGCGCCCGTCGGACTCGAGCGGCAACGCGCCCAGGATCGTGTTGTACATCATGCCTTCCATGCTGTCGCCGTAGCGCGGATCGCGCGTCACCCGCAGCAGATACCGCGTCAGCTTGAAATGCGCGTACGAGCCGCAGGGCGTCTCAAAGCTCGAGTGCGTTTTGGTCAGGCTGTCGAACACGTCCGGGCTGTCCGTCTTGCGAAGTTGCTCATCCGGACCCCATCCGCCGGTCGCATAACTCTGGGCCAGCACCATGTCGAAGCCGTTCTTCGACGCCCGCAGATACTTCTCGTCTCCCAGAGTGAAATAAGCCTGCATCGCCGAGCACAAACAATTCACGTGGCTGTAGGCATGGCGTCCGGCGAGGTCGTTCTGCCCAGCCGCCAGCCGCTCGTAAAAAGGTTCATTCAGATATTGAATCGCGACCGTGCGAGACTGTTCTCCCGCCCCGCGCTGATAGGCAAGGAAAAGATTTTCCGGCATGGTGTACGACTCGTCCCAATTGAATGACTCATCCTTTCCCGGACGCCAGTTCGTGCCGTGCTCCACCGCTTTCGGAGGCAGGTGCGGCAGCACAGTGTCGGTCGCCTTAGCCAGAATCTCCCACGCAAGGGGATCGCCGACGTACTTCTGCGAATCGATCAGACCGCAAACAATTTTGTCGTAGCAATAAGCCGGGAACCGGTTCTTGTCGCCGTAAAAGCTGTCATCAATCACCTGAGCGTAGAGCCGGTTCAGACGCAGGACTTTTTCACGCACCGCCTGCGATCCTGTGATCGCATAGGCTCGCGATAAGGCTGACACCCACTGTCCGAACGTCGATGTCGGAGCAAAGCCCGAGTCGAACTTGTGCCAGTCAAAATTCGGATCGTAGTGGTACCATCCGCCCAGGTCTTCGCCCGGTGCCGGCTTTCCGATCATCTCTCGAAACGGCTTGAGCAGGCTGTCTTCGCTCAGGTTCATCAGTACGGCTTGAGTCTGCCGCAACTGTTCTTCATGCATGGCGCTGTTGAGCGACACGTCTCCGTAGTCGAATTGCGAAAGAGGTTCAGGTCTGAGCGGTTCAGATGCGGAGAGCAAGGAAGGGAATCCAGCTGCGCGCCGGACTCTGGGAACGAAAGCGAATGCAGAAGCAGCAGCTGCCGTCTGCAGGAAACTCCTGCGGGAAAATGAGGAAGGCATCTCTTCCTCCCGGGGGAAAGAATGAACCGGCTAGTGCTGGTTCTCCCCTTCTTTATACATGTATTTGATGGCCGGTTTGTAGATCATCAGGTTCGGTTCGCCGTTTTCGCGATTCACCTTGATGCAGTTGCGGTCATACCACTCGATAATGCCGTGAATTTCTTCGCCATCGCGCAGCACGATGACCATCGGCGTGTGGGACTGCATCTGCTTCTGATAGTAAAAATTCTCGGCGTTGGTCTGTTCGGGGGGAGCGAGTTTCTTGGCGCCGCCCCCCATGGAACGATCGCTCCGATCACCGCGGTCAGCACGTTCCATCCGTTCCGGACGGTCGTGACGCTCCGCACGCTCGCGCCGCTCCTGCCCCTGGACGGGCGCATTATGATTGCCATGATTCTCGGCGCGCGGCAGCATCGGACGAATCAGCTTACGATTGCCAAAATTCTCTCTCTCGACGGATTCACCGTTTGTTACGGGATCCATAATAGTTTCCTTCATCATGGCGCTACCTTGGATGCACGCATTCGTGGACGCAACTGCTTCTGGGACCCGAGGTTGTTCTATTCGACGAAGGCGTGAAGATGTAAAGCTACCGTACCACAGGAATTGTTGGCTGACAATCACTCCTTAGTGCCACCCGGTAACAGTCGCAAACTCTTGCGCACCCGCAAGAATATCGATTCGCCTTACGCTTTGTTCGCTACGTGGTATTGGAAAGGTCGGCGCCGCAGCGCTCCTTGCCACTGGCCGTTGTGATCGCGACCAGACTCGCCACCAGCAGCACAGTCCACGCCAGCACAGGAGTGAAATTCCCACCATATCGCGATTCGGCCAGCTTCGCCTGGATTACGGAATTGCGCGAGGAGAGGAGATTTCCGATCTGGTATCCAAACCCTGGAAGCGTTCCGCGAACCGCCGGTGGCGATAGCTCGTTCAAATGAGCCGGAATCACGCCCCACGCGCCCTGCACCAGGAACTGCATCAGGAATGCGCCAAGAGCCAGCATCGTGGCGGTGTGCGAATAGGCCCACAAGGGAATTACGGGGATCGTCAGCAGCGACGCAATCACGATCGCGCGCCTGCGCCCGATTTTCTCCGACCACGCTCCGAACACCATGCCGCCCAGCAGCGCCCCCAGGTTGTAGATGATGACTACCATGGCGGTCATCTGCGGTGTGAAGTGCAGGTTTCTTTCCAGGAATGTGGGATACAAATCCTGCGTTCCATGGCTGAAGGAATTGAAGGCAAACATCAGCACAACCAGAAAAAGGAAGATGCCAAGGTGCGACACAATATCGCGCCCCAGCCGGCTTTCTGAATTGCGAGCGATGCGTCCCTGTTTCCATGCCGGTGATTCCTCGACTCGCGCCAGCATGTAGATCACAACCGCAGCGGGGAGTGCGCCGATCACGAACATGCCGCGCCATCCCACGGCAGGAAACAGAAACCGATATGCCAGAGCGGCGGCCAAATATCCCACCACATAACCTTCCTGCAATAGCCCCGAGAAAAATCCGCGCCCCTCTACAGGCAGAGTCTCGAAAGCCAGGGCCGCTCCCACACCCCATTCGCCCCCCATCCCGATTCCAAACAAAGAGCGTGTGACCAGAAAAATCTTCAACGTTGGCGCAAAGGCTGAAGCCAGTTCGAACACTGTATAAACAATGACATTGGCCATCAGCGTGGGACGCCGTCCAAAGCGATCGGCCAGCAGTCCGAACAAAAACGCCCCCACCGGGCGCATGGCCAGCGTCCAGAAAATCGCCTGCGTAATTGCCGATACTTTTTCGTGAAACTGCGTCGCCAGCGCGTTGACGCACAGGATCAGGACGAAAAAATCAAACGCATCCAGCGACCAGCCAAGAAAGCACGCGATAAACGTGTTCCGCTGTACGCGGGTAAGACTTCGAAAGCGCCCGATGAGTTGCATTGGTGGAAGAGCGGCCCTTCAGGGCCGCGTTGAGGCTCGGGATTGAATGGGCTTTAGCCCCTGAGACCCAATCCCGCAGCGGATGCTAGCATATGTTTTCAATCGGCAGTCGACAATCGCAAGTCGGCAATAGAACCTATGCCCGAACTCGATCTCCCGCAGCGCCAGGCCACTGACACTCTGATGCTCACCGGCTTCTGGTATCGCGCCCTGCCCGCCGATCGTGTGCATCGCAATCAGCTCCATAAGGCGACTCTTCTGGAGATTCCACTTGTTATTGGACGCGATCGCGTCGGCAAGCCCTTTGCCCTGCGCGATGCCTGTCCGCATCGCGGCATGCCCCTCAATTGCGGCCGCTTCGACGGAGAAAATCTCGAGTGCGGATATCACGGCTGGCAGTTCGACGTTCACAATGGGCAATGCCAGATCGTTCCTTCGCTCACGGCGGATCAGAAGCTGCGAGTCGATCGCATCTATGCCGGCAGTTATCCGTGCGAAGAGCAGGACAATTTCATCTGGGTTTACATTCCCGATCCGCCGCCGCCCGGCGCGGGATTTGGCGCGCCCGCTGAAGCTCCCGAGGACGCTCCCCAGGTTGAAAAACTCAGCGACAAGTACAAACTCGCGTACCTGCAGGCCGAAATGCCGGTCAGCATCGATCACGGAATCATTGGCCTCATGGATCCCGCCCACGGACCATTCGTCCATCAGGCATGGTGGTGGCGCACGCGGCACAGCATCCACGAAAAGCAGAAACATTTCGAGCCAATCCCCAATGGCTTCCGGATGAGCGCCCACACTCCGAGCTCGAACTCCGCTCCGTACAAGCTCTTGCGCCTCTACGCCGACGCGGACGCGATTACCACAACGATTGACTTCGTGCTGCCCAACATTCGTACCGAGACGATTCGCGCAGGGAAGTATTGGTTTTCGAGTCTCACCACGGTCACGCCCGTCACGCGAAGCCACTGCCGCATCGATGTGGTCGCCGCGTGGAATCTTTTCCGCTGGATTCCATTCGTTCCGGAGCTGATGAAATTCGTTTTCGCGAAATTCGTCGAGCAGGATCGCCGCACGATGGAACTGCAGGCTGAAGGCTTGAAACACAATCCCCATCTGATGCTGATCGACGACGCCGACCGTCCTGCAAAATGGTATTTCCAGTTGAAAGCCGCGCATCTCGAGGCGAAACGCACGGGATCCGAAATGAAGCACCCGATGGCGGGCCCGGTAACACTGAAGTGGCGCAGTTGAGGCGCTTTGCGGGCGTGAGCGAAGCCGGGTGGCGGAGCGGGAGCCCGCAGCCGAAATCCCGAGCGTTCTTTGCGAGGGATCTCTGGCGAGTAGCGCGGGCACTCTTGCCCGCGAAGAGATGCGGCGTGGAAGAACGGCCATGGGTGGTATGCCCTGCTGCAGCAGCGGTGGGCGTTGGCCGCAGTGACTATTCACCCACTAGCCAGTCCATCGCCTCTTCGCGCGTCTGGAACGTTGGGAAGTCCCGCTGCGAAAAGCTCTTTATGTTTTCGAAGAACACCTTCGGCATGCTCTCCACGCCTACCCAGGCCGAGCGTTTCACATAAGGACGATCGTAGACGAGCACCTCTTTGATTTTGGTGGCTACGACTTTATCGACGTGGGCTCCGGTGAAATCAGCGAGCGTCATCACCGAGCCACGCTCTTGGCCGGCGATATCTGCCCGCACCTGGTCGAGCAACAACAACATTTCCTTTTCAACGCATTGGCTGAAGTCGATCAGGTAGATGGAATGGCCCTTGTACTTGATAAAGCGCAGCCGGTCTGAGGCTTCTCCATCGGAAATCACGCGAGCAGCCCTTCGATAATTCCGTAAGCGCCGTCCAGCGCCGCATCCAGCGCAGAGGCATCTTTTCCGCCAGCCTCGGCAAGGTCAGGACGGCCGCCGCCCTTGCCGCCGACTTTCTCCGCGACTTTGCCGACGACCTTTCCTGCCTGCACGCGCGATATGAGGTCTTTGGTGACGCCGACGATGAGCGAGACGTTCCCGTTCGAGGCCGATCCCAGCACGACGACGCCCGAGCCGATCTTATCCCGCAGTTGATCGACGAGGGTGCGCAGTTGGGGGCGCTCCAGATTGTCGACGCGATGCGCGAGCACCTTGACGCCTTTTACTTCTTTAACTTTCTCGCTGACATTGGCGGTCGAGGACGATGCGGACTTCATGCGCGCCTGATCAAGTTCGCGAGTCAGGCGCTTGATCTCGGCGTCTTTCTTCTCGAGCTCAAATTTCAACGCTTCACCTGGCGAAATCTCCTCGTCAGAGGGTGCCCCACCAAACGCACCGGGTGGCCCATCCTTTCGCGCCTTTTGCGAAAGGGTGGGGGATATGAATGCCGACACAACATGTTCGAGTTCGTGATCTTTCCGGAAGTGCTGCACCGATCCTTCGCCCGTGATCGCCTCGACGCGCCGCACGCCCGAGGACACGCTGCCTTCCTTCAAAATCTTGATCAGCCCGATCTCTCCGGTTGCTCCCGTGTGCGTCCCGCCGCAAAGTTCGGTCGAAAAATCTCCGATCTTGATCACGCGCACGCGGTCGCCATACTTTTCCCCGAACAGCGCCATCGCGTGATACTCGTTGATCGCCACATCGATCGGCACGTTCTCAATGACTTCCACTTTGCGATTGCGGAGGACTTCCTTGTTGATGATGTCCTCGATATCCTGCAGTTCCTCGTCTTCGACCGCCGTGAAGTGAGAAAAATCGAAGCGCAGATGATTGGGCGCGACCAGCGATCCCGCCTGCTTCACGTGCTTGCCCAGCACCTCGCGCAGGCCAGCATGGAGTAGATGCGTTGCGGTGTGGTTGCGCATCGTGGATTCGCGAATGTCGATGTTGACGACCGCGTCGACTCTATCGCCGATGCGAATGGGAGATTTCGCGATCACCTGATGCGCGCGCACGCCCTGGATCGGGTAATAGCATCCCTTGACTTCGGCGATGACGGTGTTGTGATCGTCGGAGTACAGCCAGCCGCGATCGCCAACCTGTCCGCCGGCCTCAGCATAAAACGGCGTGTGGTCGAGAATGATCTCGCCTTCTTCGCCAGGCTTGAGTTCGCGCACGCCTTGCCCGTTGCGGATGATCGCCAGCACTTCGCAATCGTTCGAGCGCGTTTGCCGGTAGCCTTCGAACTCGGATTTTGGAAGGGACTGATAGGCCGGGTTCGCCGTCTGCTTCGCCGCGCCTTTCCAGGACGCGCGGGCGCGAGCTTTCTGCTCCGCCATCGCCTGATCGAAACCAATCTTGTCGAAGCCGATTCCAAAGTCGCGACAGGTGTCTTGAATGAAATCCAGGGGCAGACCGTACGTGTCATACAACTTGAAACCTTCAGATCCTTTTAAGACGATAGAAGCGCCGGCCGCGCTTCGTTTCGCAATAAGGTCGACGGTCGAAAGAAGATCATCAGCATCAACAGGCGGTGCTGCATTCAGAGCTTCCACTCTGATGGCCAGTTCTAGGCGCTCCAGCCCAAGCTCAACTGTGTTTCCGAATCGGGTTTCCTCAGCCAGAACCGCCTTCGACACCCGCTCTGTCGTCTCGTTCAGTTCCGGATACGCATCAATCATCAGATCGCGAACCGCAAAGACCATCTGATACAGGAACGGCTTCGTCTGCCCGAGCAAGCGGCCGTGTGTGATCGCGCGTCGGATGATCTTGCGCAGGACGTATCCGCGGCCTTCGTTTGACGGCAGCACTCCGTCAGAGATCAAAAATGTCGCTGCGCGCGAGTGGTCAGCGATCACCCGTAAGGATGCCGCTGATTTCGTATGTGCTTCCTTCTTCTCCTCTTCTTCTAAAGAAACGCCCGTCAACTCCGCCGCTCGCTTGATCAGCGGCGTGAATAAGTCCGTCTCGTAATTCGAGATCACGCCCTGCAGGACTGCTGTCACCCGCTCCAGGCCCATGCCGGTATCGATCGACGGCTTGGGAAGCGGCGTCAGCTTGCCTGAGGCATCGCGGTCGAACTGCATGAACACCAGATTCCAGATTTCGACATAGCGCCCGCAGTCGCAGCCGAAGGCGCAATCGGCGTGGCTCTCATCCGACGCGATCGCGCCCATATCGTAATGAATCTCGCTGCAGGGGCCGCAGGGGCCGGTATCACCCATCTGCCAGAAATTGTCTTTCGCGCCAAACTCGAAGATGCGATTGGTCGGCACACCTTGCGCGGCCCACAAGTCATAGGCCTCAGCGTCGCGCTGCAGTCCGCCTTCGCCGTTGAAGACAGTTACATATAACTTCTCTTTCGCAATCCCGAACCATTCCGGCGAGGTGATCAGCTCCCACGCGTACGCGATTGCGTCTTTCTTGAAGTAATCGCCGAAAGAAAAATTCCCCAGCATCTCGAAAAACGTGTGATGGCGGTTGGTGAAGCCGACGTTTTCGAGATCGTTATGCTTGCCCCCGGCGCGCACGCATTTCTGCGACGTGGTGGCGCGAGAATAATCGCGCTTTTCGAGCCCCAAAAAGACGTCTTTGAACTGATTCATCCCGGCGTTGGTGAACAGCAGCGTGGGATCGTTTGCCGGGACAAGCGACGACGAGTGCACTTCCTTGTGCCCCTTCTGCACAAAGAAATCCAGGAATGTTCGGCGGATTTCAGAGCCTGTCAGCATGAAACCAACATTCTAAATGATTCGATCAACGCAGCCCTGCGCGTCGCTGCGCGACGCGGGCGGAACGATGGCTGCGCCCCTACACAAAACAAAAACCACAGGGACTTTCCCTGTGGTTCTCTGTGTCCTCTGTGGTGAACGCGGGACTACTTCACTGTGTTGACCGTCTTGTCTTCACCCTTCTTCAGGCCGTGTCCCACACCTTTCACGCCCTTCTTCACCGCGCTGCCGGTTTTATCTGCAGCTTTCTCGGTGTCCTTGCCTGCGGTCTTCGCACCTTTCTCGGTGTCCTTGGTCGCAGTCTTCGCGCCCTTCTCCGTGTCTTTCGCGGCGGTCTTGGCGCCCTTATTGGTGTCCTTGGCAGCGGTCTTGGTTACCTGTCCGGTTTTCTTCGCGCCTTTTTCCGCGTCCTTCCCAACGACCTTGGCGCCTTTGTCGGTGTCTTTGCCGACGGTCTTAGCTCCTTTTGCGGTGTCGGCCGTAACGGTCTTGGCGCCGTTCTTCATTTCTGTTCCAGTGGACTTCTTATCGGCGTCGCCGTTCTGCCCGAAAGCAAAGATCGAGCACAAGAGAGCCAGCGCGACCGCGACTGCCCATCTCGTTTTCATGGGTTCCTCCTTACGGTTGTAGCGGGAACAAATAAAGTATGAAGCATTCGGAAGGCGCGCGCAAACCCGTTTGGTCCGAGGCTTATTCGTTTTCTCCCTCTAGCGCAGTCAAGGTTTCATCGTCGACGTCCCACTTTTTGAGGATGCTGAAGATCGTTCTGGTGCTGAACCCGGCGCGCGCCAACTGCCGGAAAATCCGCGCCGCCTGCTTCTGGTCTTTTGGCTTCGCCATGCGCTTCTTGCGAAGATACTCCCTCGCCTGCTGATCCTCTTTGACGCCTTCGTATGCGGTCTCGATCGCCTTCTCGATGACCGAGCCATGCACGCCCCGTGTCTTGAGTTCCGTGATCACGCGCAACCGGCCGAATTTCTGATTGTCGCGCCGCATGGTGGAATAGGAAGCGGCGTACTGCGAGTCATTGAGATATCCCTGATCTTTCAAGCGACGGACGACGAGTTCCACCAATGTCTCCGCGTATTCCGATTCCGGATCCTCGACGCGCGCGCGCATCAGCCGCTTCAATTCCGCGACCGTACGCATGCGCCGCGCCAGCGCGCCGACCGCATACTCGTAGAGTTCGTCTTCGGAGTATTGCCGGCGCTTGGGGCGGGAGAAAGCCATCTGCTAACGATAGCGCAATTAGTCCTGAGTCGCGAGTTCCGAGTCGCGAGCCAAGCACGGCCCACACAGGGATGTCATCCTGAATGCCAGCGAAGCTGGCGTGAAGGACCGTACGACTGCAGGAAGTTACGATGATGTAGATGGGAGTAGCTAGGAGTCGGTAGCCGGAAGGGTCCCTTTCAACAGCATCGCTGGCGGGGACGGTCGTACGGTCCTTCGGAGGCCTGTCGGCCTCCTCAGGATGACATTTTTTTTTGCTCTGAGCCCGGGACTCGGGACCCGCGACTCGAGACTATCTGCCCCCGAAGCCCGCGCCCTGCATCGATTGCCGCGAGATGTCCGCGGTCGATGCGATCCCTTGCATGCGCAGCTTGAAGTCGTCGGCGTTCGACGCGTTTTCGAGAGCGGTTTCGTAGTTGACCAGCCCGGCCTGGAACAAATCCCAGAGCGACTGATCGAAAGTCTGCATGCCATATTGCGAAGTGCCGGCGGCAATCGCATCGCGAATGGAGCGCGTCTTTTCCGGAACCAGTACGCACTCACGGATGTACGCCGTGTTGATCATCACTTCCACCGCAGGAACACGGCCCTCGGAGTCGCAGCGGCGGACCAGCCGCTGACTGATGATGGCTCGCAATACTGCTGCCAACTGCATGCGAATCTGTTTCTGCTCCGGCGGTGGGAAGATCGAGATCACACGATTGATGGTTTCAACTGCGTCGAGCGTGTGCAGAGTCGAGAACACCATGTGGCCGGTTTCGGCGGCGTGCAGCGCGGTCTGGATCGTTTCCAGGTCGCGCATTTCGCCGACCAGAATTACGTCTGGGTCCTGACGCAACGAAGCTCGGAGCGCTGCGCTGAACGAAGGCGTGTCCACGCCGACTTCGCGCTGATTCACGTATCCTTTTTTGTCGCGGTGCAGGAATTCGATCGGGTCTTCGATGGTGACGATATGTTCGGCGCGCGACGAGTTCACGCGATCGACCATGGCCGCCAGCGTGGTCGACTTACCGGAACCGGTCACGCCCGTTACCAGCACCAAACCGCGGGGCATGTCGCAGATCTGCTCAACAACCTTCGGCAGGAACAATTCGTCGAGCGCTCGAATCTTGGTGGGAATGACGCGGAGCACCAGTCCGACATTGCCACGTTGCTGAAAAATGTTGACACGGAAGCGTCCCAGGCCGGCGACGCCATACGCCATATCGATTTCCGTGGTCTCTTTGAACTTCTGCTTCTGCCGCGCCGACATCATGCTGAACGCCATATTCAGCATGTCTTCCGCGCTGATGCGCGGCTGGTCGGTCAAGGGCATCAATTCGCCGTCGATGCGCAGGTGAGGGTAGTTCCCCACCTTCAAATGCAGGTCGGAAGCCTTCCGTTCCGTCGCAATCCGCAGCAGATCATCAATATTCATGGAGGATTTCTCACTGGCCGTGGGGAAGGCCGAGCGAAGGCTCGGGGGCAATTCGCCGCCAACCGCACGATCCCGGGTGGCACTCGCGCGCGGAAGACCGCCGCAAGCGCACTTCCTGCATCATCACCCGAATCGTCACGTTCCCCAAGATGACCTAAGTAACGCCTTCACCCGGCAGTTGGACATCGCCTTCAGTTCCGGGAATGTAAGCTGGAAAAGGCGGGGCTGACAAGCGAATGTCTCATGTGTCAGTCATCCGCGACTGCCGGTATAATCCCAGCTTTCAGGCGGGTTTCCCCGGCAAGGGCTCCGAAATTTCTCGGTAATCAGTATGGATCCTCAGTCCGGCCAATCAGGACAAAGCTCGCGCACCTGGCGTTTGCCCCCGCTGGCGATCGCTGCTCTGTCGATTCTCGTACTCCACGTCGGCGTGCTCGTGTTTTTTGGACACGTGCGTTCAGTCGGTGTCTGGTCCGACTGCCTGCAACTCGCTACGGTGCTATGCGCCACGGCTGCGTGCCTGCATGCCAGCCGTCGGTCGCGACGAATTGCCCGTCCATTCTGGTATTTGACCGGAGCTGCCCTCGCCATCTGGTCGTTAGGGAAGGCGATCGTCATTTATGACTTCGATTTCCTGGGAATGAACGAACTTCCCATTATTCCCCTGCTGATCTTCTTCCTGGCCGCTGCACCCATGTTTGTGACGGTGTTTCTGTCGGACGAGAAACTTGCAGACACAATCAACTGGGAATGGGTTCTCGACGGATCACAGATTCTTGGTCTGATTCTGGTTCTCTATCTCTTTCTGGTTTACATTCCCCTGCTTTATTACGGAGATAAGGCCGTCAATTCGCTGGAAGACCGCCTCCTGCTCTGGCGGAATATTTTCCTTGCGGCAGGCCTGCTGGGACGAGCCTTGTTGTCGCACTCCAGATCTATCAAACGTCTTTATTTGCCCGTAGGTCTGATCATGACTGGCTATGCGGTTACGACGTGGTTCGGAAATCGCGCCCAGTCTTTGTCGGATGCGCCAGAGATTTCCTGGTACGACCTGGCGTGGGCGGTTCCTTTCGGTTGCATCGCGATCACGGCGTCGTACTGGCGAGAGTTACCGGAGGAGGTCACTTCCGCGCAATCGTCTCCGGGTATATCAAGAGTAGTTTTTGCATACTTGCCTTCGTTGTTGCTGCCCGTGCTGTTGATGCTGAAATATCGCGAAGTGGTGCGGGAGCAGATCTTTCTCGGCCTCTTCGGTCTGATTTTCTCGATCGTCCTGTTCAACGTCCGCCTGGTCCTTACGCAACGAAGGCAGCGCCTCACATATGAAGCTCTGCAGGCTACGGAACAGCAATACCGGTCGTTGTTCGAGCGCAACATGGCCGGTGTATTTCGCTGCACGTTCGAGGGCCGGCTGCTTGATTGCAATCCAGCTTATGCCAACATGTTCGGCTACACGCGCGAAGAACTGCTGAGAATTCCGCTGCACGAACTCTATTTCGGGGGTGCGGTGGAGCGCAATGAGTGGATTCGGACTCTCTCCTCCGAGGGCCCGGCGCAACCGCGTGAATTTTGCCTGCGCCGAAAAGACGGCATGCCGACCTGGCTCCTGCTGAACGCGAATCTGGAAAAACAAGCGGACGGCACAGCTCTTTTGGAAGGCACAGTCGTCGACATCACGGAGCGGCGCGCGTTGGAGTCGCAACTCCGTCAAGCCCAGAAGATGGAAGCCGTTGGCCGATTGGCCGGAGGGGTGGCTCACGACTTCAACAACCTGCTTACCATCATCAGCGGCTACAGCACGATCATTCTGGAGCGTACCGGCGCCAAGGGGCCATTCCATCACGAGGCGGAACAGATCAAATCGGCAGCAGACCGGGCGGCTTCCCTGACCCGTCAGTTGCTGGCGTTCAGCCGTCAGCAAGTGCTGCAGCCTAGGAACGTGAATCTCAATGAGGTTGTGCGCAGCCTCGACAAGATGTTGCGCCGCCTCATCGGCGAAGACATTGAGGTGATGACCGTTCTTGCCGCCGACCTCGGTACAGTAAAAGTCGATCCCGGGCAGATGGATCAGGTTCTCATGAACCTGGTGGTGAACGCGCGCGATGCCATGCCCAACGGCGGCAAGCTCACTATCCAAACCGAGAACGTCCAGCTCGATGCGAGCTATGTGAAAAAGCACGAGTACACGACCGCCGGTCAATACGTCTCGCTTGCGGTCAGTGACAACGGGACCGGAATCGATCCCGATACTCAGGGCCGCATTTTCGAGCCCTTCTTTACAACCAAGGAACCTGGGAAGGGAACCGGCCTCGGGCTGCCTATGGTGTACGGGATTGTGAAACAGAGTGGCGGCTCGATCGAAGTCTACAGCGAGGTGAACCACGGCACTACCGTGAAGATTTACTTACCACGCGTCGATGCCCCAGCAGACACGCTAGGCTCGACCGTAAGAACCGCTATCCCTGAAAAGGGAAGCGCCCGCATCCTGCTCGTGGAGGATGATGCGTTGCTACGCCGCATGGCCGCTGAAATCCTTTCCAGCCACGGGTATTCCGTGCATTCGTTGGAAAACCTGGAAGACATTGGGGCGGTTCTGGATCGAACCGCGAAGTGCGACCTCCTCCTGACAGACGTGGTAATGCCTAACATGAAAGGGCCGGAACTCGCGGCCCGCGTGGCGCAACGCTGGCCGGGGATTCGAGTTCTTTACATGTCCGGCTACACCACCAATGCGATTGTCCATCATGGAGTGCTCGAGAAGGGACTCTCCTTCCTGCAAAAGCCGTTTACACCATCGGCTCTAGCCGCAAAGGTTCGTGAGGTTCTCAACGCACCCACCGCGCCGCCAGTCAAACTTTGACCGGTACTTAGCCCCGGTAGTCACCGATCCAATTCCCGCACGGCTTTCATAAATTCGCGCTCCGCGTTTTTCACCCGCTTGACTAGCCGCTGATATTGCTCGCGGTCGATCACCCTCGCGCACTCGATTGACGACAACAACGCCTCTTTTGCGGCGTTCATCTTCGCCTCTGCGAACTCGGCTTCGGTCCGCTCAACCTCTTCCATGTTCCTCATCGTTTCACCCTCTGTCATCACATGAAAAAGCCGCCCCCTAGAGGGCGGCTTGGGCACGGTATTGTAGGCTACGCCGCAGCGGTTTCTGCCGGCGTTGCCGGGACGAAGGGCTCATCGTAGCTGCCGCCATAGATCGAAGGCACTTTCGATCCCATCGGCCGCAGATACGTCGCCAACTCTCCGCGATGGTGAATGCTGTGATTGTTCAGAAATCCCAGATACAGCACCGCCGGGAAGTTGAACACGCCGAAAAATTCGACTGGCGTGAGTAATTGCTCCGGCGTCATTCCAGCGACGCGCTCGATGCCGCGCCTCATGTTTTCTTCATACCAGGCCACGATCTCTGCTGATGTTTCCGGTTTGTGTTCTGGACTTTCCATCTTGAAATTCAGGTCTGCGATTCCGTCCAGAAACTGAACATCGGTATTTGCGATGTGCCACGACAATTCGCGGCCGCTGCGTGCATGCGGATCGGGTTTGTAAGTGGAGGCTGCGTCTGGGACGGCGGCAATTACTCTCTTCGTGATTTCTGCCTCGCGCTGAATGCCGTCGAGCATCATGGCGCGATAGCCAAGGACAAATTCCGGAGTCAGGCCGTGCATAAATATGCTCCTTCTCGAAGTGTTTTGTTTGTTCCGGGCAGAAAGCCGAAAGGGCGCAGCTTATGAAGGCTGCGCCCATGGCTCGAATTGACGCGAGAATTATACTCCGACCCAGGCTGGCTTGATCGGCCTCAGCCGCGCCTTCGCGGACAGCTTGAGACCTCGACGGTGCCCTACACTCCGACCGGTTGCTTCGTGCGCACCGGTACCGCCGTGAGCCAGTTGTGCCGGTCGCTCTTTTCCCCGCGCACGATGGCGTAAAACTCTTTCTGCAGCGCCTTTGTGATCGGACCCATCACGCCCTTGCCGACCTTGATCTTGTCGACCGAGCGGATCGGAGTGACCTCTGCGGCAGTTCCGGTAAAGAACGCCTCGTCGGCGATGTAGAGCATTTCGCGGGGAATCATGTGCTCGGCGACGGTGATGTTGAGCTCGCGCGCGATCTGCAGGACCGAATCGCGGGTGATGCCGGGCAGCACCGAGTTGCCCAACGGCGCCGTGATCAGACGATCGCGGTGCACCAGGAAGAGGTTCTCGCCCGAGCCTTCGCTGACGAACCCATTCGAATCGAGCGCGATGCCCTCGACATAGCCGTTGGCGATCGCTTCCATCTTGATAAGCTGCGAGTTCATGTAATTCGCCCCGGCCTTGGCCATGGCGGGTAAGGTGTTCGGAGCAAGGCGCGTCCACGACGAGACGCATACGTCCACGCCGTCGCCATCGCCGCCCAGATATTTCCCCCAGGGATAGTTGACGACATAAGTCTCGACCGGGCAGTTAAGCGGGTTCACGCCGGCATCACCGTATCCGCGAAACACAATCGGGCGGATGTAGCACGGCCACACGCCATTCGTTCCGACGGTCTCGACCATCGCGCTGACGAGTTCTTCCCGCGTGAAAGGGATATCCATGCGATACACCTTCGCCGAATCCACCAGGCGCTGCATATGCTCGGTCGCGCGGAAGATCGCCGGCCCGCTCGGCAGTTCGTAACACCGGATGCCTTCGAACACCGACGACCCATAGTGGACCACGTGCGACATCACGTGAATATTCGCCTCGTCCCAATCGACGAGCTTGCCGTTATGCCAGATTTTGGCGGTCTTTTGAATGGCCATGCCGACTCCTTACAGGTGAATGTAGGCAACGAGGCGGAATCATTCCTCTGGGCAGCAGGGAGGCGAGGCGCGAACCCAACCCACGTTACAAGACATTATAGCCGACGCGGTGTGCGGACTATGCCTCAGGGATCACGCATCAGAAAAGTGATAAGAGTTATTTGGCGGGGGCCAGCGCGGCCTGAACGGTGCCCGTCGATAGTTCGTCCCCTCGGAAGTACTTAGGATTCTCTTTTGTGCCTTCCTTGAAGTTCGCCGCCTTCATCTCCGGCATCGCCGTGAACGGCTTCGAGTAGTCGTTGGCCGCGTTCCAGAACAAGAATCCCAGGCCGCCTTTGGTTCTGGCGGTTTCCACCTGAATCTTGATGTACTCAGGCGAGTAGGTCTTGGTGCGCCAGTGGAAAGCTTGCAGCCAGGGGCGGATCACGACCCCGCTGCCTTTGGTGATCAGCATGAATCGATCCATCGATTCGCCGATGAAGTGCGCCGGCTCGTCGCCGGGGCGCGCGATGTTATCCATGCCAAAGAAGTGCGACGGGTAGATCATCGGGCTGAGGATGTCGCAGTGCTGCGCCATTTGCACGATGTCTTGCCCGGTATGCGAGAGGTCGACCTGCCGTTGCCACGCCATCACGCCGAAGACGTCGAGGCTCAGCAGCACGCCCGTTGGATGCAGCTCGCCGTAGGCCTTTTTCAGAAAGCCGGCGATCACATCGGAGCGCTGCGGGCCACGAGGCGCTTCGGGCTTCTTCGCCGCGAGATGTTTCCTGGAAGCCTTTCCCGCAGCTTTGGCGGCCTGTTGAGGGCCTGCTGGCTGCTGTGGCGCTTCTGGCTGGCGCACGGTCCCTCCGGCCTCGCTCTGCTCGGCCGTCAGTATGACATCACTCTTGGAGGCTGAATCTGATTTGACCGCGTCGCTTGCCTCGGTGGGCTGATCTTTCTGGAAGACGAACATCGCGTCTTTCTGGTCGCCTTCGGCCGGGAAGCGGACATAGTCGAACTGGATTTCATCGACGCCGAGCAGGGCTACGTGCTTCGCTAGGGCGATGTCGTAATCCTGAACTTTCGGGTTCGAGGGGTCGGTCCAGACCAGTTTGCCATTCTCGCGCCAGGCGGTGTGATTCTTGCGCGACTGCACGGCCAGTTCCGGATGCGCCACTACGAGGGCTTCATCGCGGAAGATCGCAATGCGTGCGATCGCGTGCATGTTCTGCTGATGCAGGAAGTGCACGAACTTAGGGACGTCGTGGATGTAAACGTTGTGCTTGCCGACCAGCGGATGCTCGAAGGGGATGCTGACGCTGCCGTCGGAGTCCTTGATATCGAAAACCACGGCGTTGCCGCCGACTTCCCGCCAGTGCTTGATGATGCGGATGCCGTGGTCGCTGCCTGCCATGACGCCGGTCAGATAGACGGCGCGGACCTCAAAATCTTTCGGAACAGGAATCGTCTTTTCGGTAGTCGGTGCGGAGAGGATTCCGGGAATGATGATGTTCTCGTTCGCCTTCAAAATATTCGAGCTGTCGGATTTGTGATTAACGGCGCGGATCGCGTCGGCCAGCTCGGAAGAAGTCAGATACGACGTGCGGCCGAGATATCGGCGGGCGACGGTCGGGATCGCCTCGCCGCGTTTGGCCGTGTAGATTTCGGTGCCGGGAGCGGCAACCGGCTTGGGATCGGGAATCGTGGGCTTCGCCGTGGTGATGCTGGCGTTCGCCGGCTGCAGTTGCCCGCTCATCGGGGAGGCGACAGCCGGCTTCACACTTTGCGCCTTGGCCGTAAAGCGCCAGGCGGCCGCAAGGACAACAATAAGAAGACAGAAAATGCCGGTAACGATGCGAGAAGAAAGACGCAAAACGAGCCTCCGCGACGGGCGAACCCTACGTTGCGATAGTAGCCGTGAGGGTTGGCCGTCGCTAGTTACGGGCGGACTAACACGGTTGACTGTATCAGTACCTCAGATGCAGCGCAGTCGCGGCGCGATACATCTGCTCTGCATGGACGGGTCCAGAGCCCCTCCCCACACGAGCGCCTCCGGCACCGTCTGCTGCGCTGTTCCATAACGCCATGCCCCGACTCGTACCGGTCACGCGATGACTCGGTTACTGTACGTTCCTTCCCGGCAGGTGAAAAGGTTTTCCATTATGTTGCGGAAGCGTGCGGAACAGGGCCTGAGGAATTCTGCGAATACAGCCCTAAGTTACCGCAAATGGTGTACTTGCCATTGATCAGCGAACTATCAGGACCATGGCCAGAGGCTTGCTCATTTTGTAAGCAACCGGAGTGCAGGTTTTGGAAGTCAGAGTGGTGGACTTCCAACAGCGCGGGGAGCCGAAGCAAGAGGTGGGGCACCCAATCCGGAAACAATCAGGAGAGCCGGTTCACGGCCGAAAGGGAAAGCGCCCGGTTCTGGGCAGCGAACTTATGAGAACGAACCTCGCAACTGTGCTCGATCCGAACCGCCGCAGCAACGATGCCGGCGAGTTTGAAGCAGCCCTGCGCCGCCGCATCGTAGGCCAGGATCAGGCGGTTGAAAAAGTCGTCGAAATTTACCAGATGTTCCTGGCAGGCCTGAATGCTCCCGGGCGTCCCGTGGGGAACCTGCTGTTCCTGGGACCTACGGGATCGGGCAAGACCCGGGTGGTCGAGGCTATGGCCGAAGCGCTCTTCGGAGACGCGCGGGCCTGCATCAAGATCGATTGCGCCGAGTTCCAGCACTCGCACGAGATCGCGAAGCTGATCGGATCGCCTCCGGGATACCTGGGACATCGCGAGACGCATCCCCTGCTCACGCAGGAAGCGCTGAACCAGTGGTTCACCGAGCGGCTGAAGCTCTCGATTTTGCTGTTCGACGAGATCGAAAAGGCCAGCGATTCGCTCTGGCAGTTGCTGCTCGGAATTCTCGACAAGGCCACGCTGACGCTCGGCGACAACCGCCGCGTGGATCTCTCCCAGTGCATCATCATCATGACCTCGAACCTGGGCGCGGGCGAGATGATGAACCTGGTCGACGGCGGATTCGGATTCGCGCCGAAGGTCGTCGAGGTCGACGAATCGTTCGATGAGAAGATCCAGCGCACGGCGGTCGAGGCGGCTCGGCGGAAGTTTACGCCGGAGTTCATGAACCGCATCGACAAGACCGTCGTCTTCAAAACGCTGCGCGACGTGCATCTGTCGCAGATTCTCGATATCGAGCTCGGCATGGTGCAGCAGCGCGTGCTGATGGCCGCTGGTACGAACCAGTTTGTATTCAACTGCACGTCGGCCGTGAAGGAGTACTTGCTGAAAGAAGGCACCGATCCCCGCTACGGCGCACGCCATTTGAAGCGCGCCATCGAGCGCAATCTGGTATTCCCGCTGGCGAATCTGGTGGCCACCGGACAAGTGAAGCTGGGCGACTTTGTCCGCATCGACATGGCGTCGGAAAACCAGATGATTTTTGTGAAGGAGGCCGAGAATGCGATGGCCCCCGTGCTGCTCGAGCGCTACGGAGCAGCTGCGGGAAACCAGCAATCGGCGCGGGCCGCGCGTACCGCCGCCAATGGCCGCCGCGATTTCGGAGCACCGTCACCGGGCGTGGCAGAGAGCAAATGATTTTTGTATGACCCTCGCTTGACCGCATCTTGCGAGTTCGTTCCTCAGAGGCGCCGGAACTGATCCCGGCGCCTTTTTTCTGGTTCTGAACTCTCACCCGGCTCTACTCTGAGGCTTTCTACGATAGCTGAGATCGCTGCAAAGAGGAGGGCCCACAGGGCTGGGTTTGGGAACGGATGGTACGAAGAAACGGACCAAAGACGAAGAAGGAAGTAAAGGGATAGGAATACAAACGCGTATAGGCCACGACGCACCACGTTTGGCTTACGGGCCTCCCCAAGGGCGATACCGATGAGGATCGCACCGGCTGAGAGGAGTAGTGAGAGTAAAACCCGACCGACCATGGTTGGGTGATTATCACGGTTAGTCGAAAGCATCAGGTAAACGTAAGCGAAGGAGAAGAGAAAAACGTACACGCAGTTCTGCGTGAACCGCATCTGGTGCCACCAAGGGGTCGGTTGCGCGATCCGATCGTATCCCGCTTCGAAGCACTTTAGACAGAGTGTTTCAAAGCGGGGAAGTTCACGGCCGCAATAAGGGCAACGAGACATCTTCCAAAAGGTCCCAACGGAATTAGACTGCTATACCGGAAGAGCCGCCACTTACGCCGGTAACTGCCGAGCAAGAGCAGCTTGACCGCATCTTGCGAGTTCGTTCCTCATGGGCGCCGAAAAGTTTCCCGGCGCTTTTTTCTTGCCTGTAAATTACTGCAGAATCATAACGCTTACGTTGTAATTGTTGGGATACAAACTTCTCAGTATCCAATCCGCTCTGCTTGCAACCAGTCGCGCGCCTTCTGTTATCAGAGCAGACGCAAATCACGCTCAATTCAGTCGGAACGAAGAACCCAAATGATCAGCATCGAGCCGACAGCCGGGCGGCTGTCGCTACATGCTCAGAGCCAGCCTTTGGTGCGAGCGATCCTTGCGGCCTCCACGCGATTGCTGGCGCCCAACTTGCTGATAGCTTCCGACAGATAGTTGCGCACGGTCCCGTCGGAAAGTTTCAGCTCATTTGCAATATCGATGCTGGCCATGCCTTCTCCGGCAAGACGCAACACCTGGCGCTCGCGGTCGGTTAAAGGATCCATTTCGCCCCACGCTTCGGTGGCCAGCTCCGGGTGGATCACCCGCAAACCCTGATGCACGCGCCGAACCGCGTCGGCCAACTCCTCGGCGCGCATGTCTTTCAGCAGATATCCGGAGGCGCCCGCGTCGAGGGCTCGCCTCAGATATCCCGCGCGGGCAAAGGTGGTGACGATGATAACCCGAGTCCCAGTGCGCCGGCGCTTGAGCTCAGCGGCGACGTCCAGCCCAGTCATGTGGGGCATTTCGATATCGGTAATGAAGACGTCGGGCTTGTTGGCCAGGACTGCATCGAGGGCCTCGCGCCCGTTGCGCGCCTGCGCAATGACGGAAATGTCGTTCTCAATCTCAAGCAGCGCGGCCAGTGCACCTAGCACCATGCCTTGATCTTCGGCGAGCACGACGCGGATCGTCTTGCGAGAGTCCTTGGCTGTTTCTTTCGTGACTTCCCGGGTGAGCGGTGTCAATTCTGGTTTCCTTCGCTTCTGATGGCGACATCTTTCAAAGGCAGCGTGATGATCAACGTCGTACCAGACCGGTTGGTGCGCTCCAGGGTGCCTCCCAGCATCTCCACCCGCTCGCGCATGCCGCGCAGTCCGTTTCCTTCCAGGGTGAAGAATCCCTGGCCGTCATCGGCGATCTCAAGCCGGCACGAGCCGTTTTGTTGCTCGAGGTGAAGACGGCAGTTGCGAGCCTGCGCGTGCCGCACGACGTTGGTCACACCTTCGCGGACCGCAAGCGAGAGAACGCTCTCCTGCACCGGCGGCAGTTGCACGCGGGTGGAGGCATCGCATTGCACGGCCACGCCCGCTGTTTCGAGCGTAGCCTTGGCATGAGCCAGTTCGGCCGACAAGCCTTCGGCGCGATATCCACGAATGGCGTCGCGCACCTCCGCCAGGGCTTTCCGGGAAATTTCTTCCACCTCGCGGATTTCCTTTCCGGCGCGCTCCGGATCGCGATCCATCAGCTTGCCCGCCAGTTCGGATTTCAGCGTGATGACTGATAGCGTGTGCCCGAGCACATCATGCAGGTCGCGGGCGATGCGCTCCCGCTCAGCTAGTTTGGCCAGATGTTCGACCTCCTCATTCGCCTTGCGCAGCTTGCGGTTCATGCGGTTCCGCTCGGCAAAAAAAGTGTTTCCGGCGCCTATGATGACGGGGAAAAGCGAGGAGTAGAACAGCGTCCAGCCGTTAATGCGGAGCAACAGTCCTTCGACTGCGCCGATCAGAGCAATCGACCCCAGCCCGAACACGGCGCCGAGTTGAGAGTCGACGCAGAACGGGAGCATCGCCGCGGCAAAGATGAAAAAAGTGCAGGCCCCGGCGTTGATCGGCATGAACAACATGCCCAGCAGTATCATTCCCCCGATGTGAATAATGGCTCTCGGATTCTGCAGTACGAAAAGACCAAAATACAGGACCAGAAATACGAAGGCGCCCAGGAGATCGAGAGCCCAGATCCGTTGGCTGGCGTGGCTCATCACCGGATCGATAAAAAAGAATCCGAGATAAACTACCCACAGCAGCGGACTCCAGCCGTGGTCCTTGTCTTTGAGGATGATGCGCCACGACTTCAGTTTCAAGGGGCCGGCGGTTTCGCAGGACTCTTCGGGCTCGAACGCCATCAGCGGCATAGTTCTATTGTCGCTCCAATTGTCAATTTCGGTGTGTTCCCCAGGCGGATCCGGCTGCACACCACACCAGTACGGCGGCGGGAACCAATACGACCAACCATCTGGCTCCGCCGTATAAGGCCAGTAATCCGAAAGCCAGCAGCACAAGGGTAGATCCGTAATTTTTCTTGCCTTCTGCGCTCATAACGAAATTCCTAGAGATTACAACGTCGAAACCTGGCAACACTGCATTATCCATACATCTTTTCCTGATCGCGCTGGAATCCGATGCGCGCGATGCCGAGGCAAATCATGGTGAAGGCAAGCAGGACTTCCCAGTGCGTTATCGTGGGCTCGTGCTGTCCCCCGCCGACCACTCCGAGAGCGAGTTGCGAAAGATGATAGGGCGGCAGCACCAGCGCTATCTTCTGCACAATTTTTGGCAGGAACATAAATGGAACCCAAAGTCCGCTGCAAAACGACATGGGCAGATAAATCAGGTTGATAGTCGGGGGTGCCGAATTGGGACCGGTGAAGTATCCAAGCGCCAGCCCCATCGCCGAGAACGGAATCGAGCCGGCCACGAGAGTTCCCAGCAGTTTCGCAAAATTGGCTACCGGCATTCTGACTCCGCCAAAAGCTATGCCAAGGATGAACAGTGACAAGACGACTATGGTGCTGAACACCACGCTGGTAAAGCACTTGGCCGCGAAGTAGGCGAATGGAGGCATCGGACTCGCGCGCTTTACCTCCAACCATCCGAGCCCGCGATCAGACGCCAGGCCGGCCGCGGTCGCAAACAGAGATGCGGCGATTATGCCGAACGTCCCATAGCTCGGAATCAGATAAACGGATACGCGTGTGCCGGCGATCGACTGATTCGCATTCAGCACCAATCCAAACAAGACATAAAACATGATCGGGAAGCTCAGCACAGAGAGCGTGTAGACCCGCAGCCGCAGATACTTGAGGAATTCGTACTTCGCTTCCTTTAAGTAGATGGCTGCAGTGTGGCGCGGCGTGCGCTGAACCTGCGTGGTTGCCAGTGTCACGGCTGCGGCGCTCATAAGTATCTCCTCTTCCTTGCGTCCTTCAGTTCGATAGCTGTCCGTTGTGCTCCTGCGTGAGAGCCAAAAATGCGTCTTCCAAACCCGCGCTGCTGACTTCGAGGCCGGAGAGATCCGGGTCTCGGTTCAGAAGTTCGCGCAACACCGCTTCTGCCTGTGCGGTGTGGAGTTCCACGGCCTCCCGATCCTCCTTGACCTCGTTGATTCCGGGAATCTCGCGCAATGAGCTGTGGCTCAGCGACGTGATGCACCGAATGCGCTTGCCTGAGGTCTGCGCCTTGATCGCCGCGGGAGTGCCTTCGGCAATGATTTCGCCCTTATTGATCACGACAACGCGGTCCGCGAGCGCGTCGGCCTCCTGTAGATAGTGAGTGGTGAGCAGAACGGTCTTGCCACGCCGCACCAAGACTCGAATCTCCTCCCACAAGAGACGGCGAGCCTCGACATCCAGACCGACGGTAGGCTCGTCGAGGAAGAGCAGATCAGGATCGCCACAGATGGCGAGCGCAAACAACACGCGCTGCCGCTGTCCGCCCGAGAGATCGCCAAACTTGCGATCCCCCAGCTTCTCCAATCCAGCCGCAGCCATCACTTGCTCCGGCGAGAGCGGCCTCTGGTAATAGCTGGAGAACAAATCAATGTGTTCGCGAACCCGCAGGGTTTCCGGAACTCTGCCGACCTGCAACATGGCGCCGGTCCGCATCCGGTTTTCCGGATTTGTGGGATCGGCGCCAAAGACGCGTGCCTTTCCGGCGTTCGGTTGCAGCAGTCCAAGGAGAAGCTTTACAGCCGTGGTTTTCCCCGCGCCATTTGGGCCCAGCAGCGCGACAATCTCGCCCGCCCGCACCCGAAAATCGACCGAACGGAGCGCCCGGATATTTCCGTAATTCTTGTTTACGCCCTCCAAGCTGGCGACCACACGATCGGAGGAACCAACCGTCATCGTTTCCGGTTTTTCTAATGTGGCAATCATCGGGTTTTGTCCTTCTTGTCGCCGGTTGCGATCAGCTCTTTCGCTCACTGCTTCCGTTGATGGCATCATCGCGAAATCTGAAATGCCACACCAGTGCCAACCATCACCCGAGCGGAGTGACAAATGTCATTGGCATTGCTCGGCAACATCCAATTCCTTAGCGTTAAAGAATCTTCTCGGCTGGGGCAACAACCTTCAGGGGACCGTTGGTAACAGACTAGGGTTTGTTACGAAATACGAACAACGCCACAAAGCCGACAAGGAGGAGCGGGCGGGCGAAGTCGTGGCTGAAACCCTCAGAACGATCGTGCACAGGCATTCAGAGAGGCTGGGCGCGTGTTCGGATTTCGTAACAGGCAGCTGCCGATGCACATTTCGCGAGGGATTCGCGGCGCAATTCGTATCTCTTTTTGGTATGATTCCAGCACTGTGGGAGGCGCCTCGTGCTGACCGCTGGAAAAAGCCTGCGCACGCTGCGGGAGAAGCTTGGCCTGACCATGCGCGACGTCGAAAACTCCAGTGCGCGCATTGCCGAACGTCATCGCAACGAAGAGTTCTCCATTCCGCCGAGCCGGCTCTCGGATATTGAGACCAAGGGAATTCTACCCAGCATTTATCGCCTCTACACGCTATCCATCATTTATCGCCGCGACGTGCGGGAGTTGATGTCGTGGTACGGCGTGGACCTCAACAACATGGCGACGGATCTCGGTTTGGTGTCACCTCCCAAATCACACCTCTCCGATGCGCTGGCCGGATTATCTTCTGTGCAAGTTCCCCTCCGTATGGACCCTGCCTTCGATGAGCGCCGAACCGCGAACTTGGGACGCATGGTCGAGCAGTGGGGGCTGGTGCCGTTGGCGTATTTGGCGCAATTTGCGAACAGCGATTTTACCTACGGCTACGTCGGCATGCAGGACTTCACGATGTATCCGATTCTGCCCCCGGGCAGCTTCATCCAGGTGGATGAAACCAGGAGTCGGGTGCTGGAGGGTTCGTGGCGTTCGGAATATGAGCGCCCTATTTATTTTGTGGAAACGCGCGACGGATATACTTGTTGCTGGTGCAGCATGCGGCGCGATGAAATCGTGCTGCAGCCTCATCCTTTATCGCCCGTTCCGATCAAGATCTTGCGTCACCCGCAGGAAGCCGAGGTGCTTGGGCAGGTCGTGGGTGTGGCTATGAAACTGAGCGAGTGGCGCGCGCTCGATTCCGCTCCAAGCTCGAAAGCGCCGCCAGCACTGAATTAAGATGCTCCGAGGTCGGCGAGTTCTCCCGCCCGGCCGGCAGCAGTTGCGCGAATCGATCCTGCAAATCGACGACGTATTGCTGTGCAGCGACCCCGTCGTTCTCACTGGAAATCCTGAGATCAGTTGAGAGCGCCGAGAGTCGCGTTCGCAGAATGCCCGTGACGACTTCGGCATGGGCAGTCTTTAGGGCGCGCTCAGACGCCTCCGCGCCGTAAACCGACTCGAGTCCCCAATGCTCGTAGCCGCCCTCCGCCCGCCGCAAGGACGCGAGGTACGAAAGCCTCCCCAGAAGTCCTGACACAGCCGCCAGCGTAGTTTCGCGAATGTCCTGCAGCGCGGATTTCAGAGTCATCTTGTTACGAATTCCGAACAATTAAAGGTTTTTCAAGGGTTTGCTGCCATGGCGCGAGCCATGACAGTATTCGCGTTCCAGTTTGCTTTCCCAAAGGAGAAAAACAACCGTGAAACGCATGTTACTCGTCCTCGCAGCAGCCGTACTATTCCTTAACACGCTTGTAATACCAACCGTTGCCCGCGCCGACGGCGGAGGAAACGGTACGAATTGTGGCGGCAGCGGCCTCTGCAAGCCGTAAAACCAAATGATTGTTGCATGAAAAGCAGTTAGCCGTACACGCGGCCGGCTGCTCTTACGAAATCGGAACAAAATCGAGACGGCGTTGCGTCCTGCGGCGATGCGCGGTATAGTGCCTCACCGCCATGCTGCAGGCGCACTCATTCCTTTGGAACTACCTGTGGGTTGCGCCGCATCTCCTTCTCCTTACTCTGGCGGCCCTGCTCTTTCGCCGCGGAGTTGCTCTCCAAATCCCCTCGTTTTTGGCGTTCGCTGTCGTAGAGGCAGCGGGCGGGCTACTTCAGTTCTGGGCCGATGTTACTCCGTCCGTTTCGGCGCTGAACTACTGGCGTATAGCCTGGGCTGCCCTGTTGGTCGAGAGCCTGCTCAAGTTCTTCGTTACTGGAGAAGTTTTCTCACGGCTGGTAAAGCCATATTCCTCAGTGAGCCGCGTCGGTCGGAGAGTGATCAGCTATTTTGGTGCGGCACTCGTGATGGTGGGCGCAGTTGTGGCTGCCTTTTCCCACATCGACAGCGACACATGGATCATTTCGGACTATCACATTCTGTCGCAGACCGTCTTTTTCGTTGAGTTGGGCCTGATTGTCGGAATGTTCTTGTTCGCCGCGTATTTCAGATTGTCCTGGGATCGCCCTTCATTCGGAATTCTGTTCGGTTTTGGCCTCTCAGCGTGCGAACATTTGTCCGCTTGGGCAATACTCACCAACGCTGATCTTTCTACACACGGACGCACGCTGCTTGACTTCGCCAATATGTCGACCTTCCACGTCTGCGTTCTGATCTGGTTCTACTATCTTCTCGTTCCGCACAAAGTTGCGGCGCCTGTTCCTGCTGCCGCGTTGTCCGAAAATAATCTCGAAGTCTGGAATCGTGAATTGGAGCGGCTTTTACAACAATGACTCTGTGGATCATTCTTGTCCTCTGTGCAGTGGTTGCGCTGGCGATCATCCTGCGCATCACGCTGCGTCGCGCTTTGCCCGTGCCTGCCCTGGACCTGAAGGCACGAATTCAGCCCCTCGATGTGGAAGCATTCCGGAACCTCATCGATGCCCACGAAGATGAATATCTTAGGGAACGGTTGCCGGGCCGCGATTTTCGCGCAGTTCGTCGCGCCCGCTTGCGGGCGACGGCCGCCTACATCCGCAGCGCGGGAGCGAACGCAGCTGTCCTGGCGCATTTAGGACAGGCCGCACTATCGGCGAAAGATGCAGCCACTGCGGAAGCCGCGCGCCAGCTTGTGGATAGCGCGTTGTTATTGCGCCGCAACGCTGCCTTTGCGCTGCTCCGCACCTACATCGCCCTGGCTTGGCCGGACTCCGGCCCTGCGGCTGCGGGTATCCTGCGCAGCTATGAACAGCTGAATGGCTCGGCGATGCTGCTGGGAAGGCTGCAGAATCCGGCGTCGGTGGTGCGCATCTCGGCCTCGTGAGGGCTCGAATCGTTCCGTAGCGGTTTCTGTGATTTCCATCACATTTGGGTTGTTTTGTGGCGAAGCCGAGTTTACTGCAAAACGACCCGATGTCCATTCTGACTTGTTTTTCGGCTTGATTCTGTTGTAAAACCAGCGGGAACCAATCGTTCCAGATTCGTGAGTGCATCGGCAATCAGTCGGGTCGTTGCCGCCATCCGCTCGCATTCGCGGGTTCAAGGGGGGAATCACATGCTCCGCGCAAAGAAAGTTGTGTCGGTGTGTTTCTTGGTTCTATTCGCTTCGGCGACTGCGTTGGCGCAGGGCGGCGTTGCGACGGGTGACTTGCGTGTCTCGGTAAGAGATCCCAAGGGCGACATCGTCACCAACGCCACGGTGACCGTGCAGGATCCCGCGAAAGGTTTGGAGCGCACCGCGACCAGTGACGGCCAGGGCGGTTATAGCGCTCGCCTGCTGCCTCCGGGAACCTACACTGTGATCATCAGCGCCGCGGGATTCACTAAGGTTGAAAACACTGGTGTAGCGATCACCGTCGGAGGTCTGGTCGATTTGCCGGTCACCCTCTCGGTCTCTGGGGGGAAAGAAATCGTGGAGGTTAGCGCTCAGGGTGAACTGGTCGAGACCTCGCGCAGTTCCACCACCGATACGATAGGCCAGCGGCGTATCGACAATCTCCCCATCAATGGCCGCAATTACATCAATTTCACGTTGACCGATTCACAAGTGGTGCACGACGCCGCGCCGAACCTCGGCGCCGCGCCGACCTCCGGACTCAACATGAGCGGACAGCGTGCGCGCTCGAATCTGGTGAATGTCGACGGAACCGACGCCACGGACAATTCGGTCAACGGCGTGCGCTCGACCGTCTCGCAGGAGGCAGTTCAGGAATTTCAGATCATCACCAACAATTACGCGGCCGAATATGGTCGCGCCTCCGGTGGCGTGGTCAACATCATCACGCGCTCGGGATCGAATCAGTTTCATGGCGATGTTTACGGCTATCTGCGGAACCGGAATTTCCAGGCGGTGAATCCGTTCAGCACGGTCTCGAACCCTGCCTATACGCGCGTGCAGGCCGGAGCGGCCTTCGGCGGCGCGATCAAGAAGGACAAGACTTTCTACTACTTCTCTTACGAGATCACGCGGCGACATGAGACCGGATTTTCCAGCATCGGGCAGGGAAATTTCGGAATGCAGAATTTCGATGCCACCAACATTTTCAATCCGCTGGCTCCTGCCGGCACGTTCATGATGCCCGCAACTTCCGACCAGGCGGCGTTCCTGGCTCCGTTTACCCAGGCAGGGCCGGCACCGCAGCCCGTCCAGTTCTACACGTGGCTGGTGGGTGCTTCTTCATATTTGGCGGAAACCGGTAGCCAGCAGTCGTTCGCCGCTCTCGGCGCCGCGGGCTTCGCACCACCTGGTTCGGGTCCGAATCAGTTTCCGACAACCTGCAATGTGTCTGTTCCGATCTGCGGAGGGATGCCGGGATCCTTTCAGACTCTCAACTCACAGATTGGAAATTTCCCGGTATTCGAAGGCACGAGTCTCTACTCGTTGCGTCTCGATCACAACCTCAACGCCAGCAATCGGCTGATGCTGCGCGTGAACGTCAGCCCAAGCACCGTCACCGGCATCGAAGTAAGCGGGCAGGATCAACCGTTTGGGCAAAACGCCTACTCCCGTACTTCGCAGCAAACCTATCGCGACGTAGCCGGCACCGCGCAGGACACGTGGAGCATCGGCACGAATCGCATCAATGAATTCCGGTTCCAATACGCCCGTCGCGGGCTTTCGTATTTCTACAACACGCAGATTCCCGGAGGATCCGATCCCGCCGTAAACATTCCGGGCTTCGCCTATTTCGGTCGCGAGCCATACTCCTACATCCAGCGTACCGAGACGCGCTATCAGTTTACGGACAATTTTTCATGGAGTATTGGTCGTCACAATACCAAGTTCGGAGCGGACGTTAACTATCTTCCTCTCTCAGCGGTCTTCACGGTGAATTATGGCGGGGTTTACGATTTTGGCAGTTTTAGCCTCGCTCCGTTCGGGTTCCCGACTTCATTTCCGTCGCTTTCAGCTGTGCAGGCTTATGGTGCGGGATTGCCGGGCGACTTCATTCAAGGTCTGGGCAGCCCCAGCGACTCTTTCAAGAACATTCCGCTCGGCTTCTTCTGGCAAGATTCATTCCGCATCAATCACAATGTCACGTTGAACTATGGTGTGCGCTACGACGTCGAAATTCCACCCAAATTCAAACCACCGCAGGGATTAGCTCTCCCTGCCTACAACTTGCTGGGATTACAAAAAGGAATTCAGACTGACAAGAACAATGTACAGCCGCGGATCGGCGTTGCAATCGACCCCAAAGGTGACGGAAAGACTGTCATTCGTGCTTCGTACGGGATGTTCTACGATCACCCGCTGCTCGGTCTTTACTTCCTGGGCGATGCTTCGGACGGTTCGTCCAGTGGACAGCTGGCATTTGCCGGAACGGGGCTCTGCGGCGGCGCGGGTCAGCCGGCCAATTTGAACGCCATTCCGATTTTCCAGGGACTGCAGGGATTGCCGCTTTGCGCGCCGTCTCCTTTCCCACAGGCGAATGCCAATCTCGGATACCTGCAAAACCAGCAACAGTTCGAGTCGCTGAATTTTCCGCAGTCAGTGTTTCTCAACCAGAATTATCTGAACGTAACCTCCAGCAATCCGACCTTCCTGCCGCTCGGATTCCAGCCGTTCGGCTATCCGCAGGGCAAGGGGTTCGTATACGCCTACTCGCAGCAGGCAAACCTGACACTGGAACGCGATCTCGGCCACGGATATGCGTTGAGCATGGCCTACAACTTCAACGGCGGCCGGCACCTGAACCGTCCCATCAACGCCAACACCATTCGCGGCGACCTGATGGTCGCGAACTTTGAGGCTGCCTATTTTGACGCACTGGCGACCGGCAAGACGACGCCCGCCAGCCCCTTCACGGTGAGCGGGTGCAATCCGGGCGGCGCCACCAGTGTGCTTGGGCCGATCCCCTACACGGATCCGGCGCTCATGAACTTCTTCCGGCCTGGCGGCTTGAATCCATCGATTGGAGTTGCCGAACCGGGTTGCGTCCCGCAGGCAGCGACAATCGCCGCGGGCATTCCCGGATTCAATAAAGTCTGCAATCCCACGCCGCCTGCCTACAGCGGTTGCGTTCCTTTCGGCGACATGGACGCCAACTACTCCAACGGCAGCTCGGTCTATCACGGCTTCACCACCAACCTGCGCAAGCGCTTCAGCAACCACTATGAATTCCTTGCGTCCTATACCTGGTCGCACGCGATCGATGACTCAACCGATCTGCAGTCGACCCTCACCCCAGAGGACAGTTACTATCCCGCGCTCGACCGCTCGTCGTCACTGTTCGATCAGCGGCATCGCTTTGTTTTCAGCAGTGTTTTTCAGACGGGACATTTCAGCGGGGGATTCGCAAGGAAGTTCATCAGCGACTGGACCTTTGCACCCGTCGTCGAAGTGGCGTCGGGGCGGCCGTTTAACATCATCACCGGCAATGGCGATAACTTGCAGCTTTCGTCGCTCACCGGGCGTCCCAACACCACAACGGATCCTGCCTGCGGTACTGCCTACAAATCTAAGTACTCGCCGTCGGGGACGCTCCAGGAGCCCTGCATCAACGGATTCATTGCCGCTTACGTGGCAAGTGTTCTCAGCACCGGAGCCCCAACCCCCGGAAGTATGCCCACTCTTCTGCAACTCGATGGCAACCTCGGGCGCAACGCCGGGATCACTCCGTGGACAGTTTTCAATGACATACGCGTTTCGAAGCGCGTGTTCTTTGGCGAGCGCGTCAACATGGACCTGATCGCAGACATGTTCAACATCGCCAATAAATACAATGTGGCCGCGGTGAGCCCACTGTTCAGCAATGCCGGCCAGGCCACCGCCGCCTGGGATCCGCGGCAGTTCCAGTTCGCGCTCAAGGTCAATTGGTAGTTGTCTGAATATGGGGTGCCCCATATCTCGCCGCTTTCGCGAGACATGGGATTTTGTCGCGAGAACTGCTACCGAGCGGATTGAGTCATCGGGTCATTGAGTCATCGGGTCAAATGACTCAATTGTCCTCCGAATTGAGTCCGGCCCTGCGCAGCATGCGGCGCAGCCCGCGGTCGCCAGCGGCGCCCCGTTGCTCGCCCGCAATATTGCCATCGCGATCCACGACCACATAAATCGGGTACACCTGCGCGTTGTACATCGCGGCAAGATTAGTGTCTTTGGTGAGGACGATCGGAACTGTCCGCGGATGTTGCGCGAGATAGGTTTTGACGGTCTTGTCCGGTTCGAGCACGTCGACGGCGAGCACGATCAGATCTTTGCTCTTGAATTCCTGCGCGATATTGTCAACGATCTCGGCCTCACCCTCGCAGTACTTGCACCAAGTGGTCCAGAACTCGAACAGAACGACCCTGCCCTTCACCGATTCGTTATTGAACAGCTCGCCAGTGGTGGTTTTCGCGCGGAAGCGCGGCGCGGGATCACCGGTTTCGTCACGAGACTGGGCGGCTGCGATCCCGGCTATCACAAATACGAGCAAAACGATGGACAGTGAGCGGCGCGTGCTCATGGCGGCGGCACTATATCACAACCCGAAACGCTCGTCTGAGATCTACGTCACCTCTTCCGGTTTCCGGAACGAGGGAGCCTCCCTCGCCACAACTGACGGTCGCGCACCGGGGACGAATTCTAGCGGCCGAGATACATCACGTGCACGTATGTACCCAGCCGTATGTTGTAAGCCAGATACCAGCCGACGTGATCGGGATCGTTATAGATCGTGATGTCGTCGCGATCCCAGTACCAGTTTCCGCAATAAGCGACGTCTACCGGCGCGACATTGAAATAGAAGCCGCTGAACCAGAAGCGATCGGGGCCTCCGCCTACCAGCCGCCAGCGATGTGCCCGGCCGAAGCCGCCTACGAAGTGGCCGTGCTCCCAGGGGTGGTCCAGATGGAAACGGACGTCGTCGCGAGCATAGTCGTGCCCGACCCACTCGCCGGTGCGGTGAACGTGCGGTGCCTCGGGATGATCGTCACGATCGCGATGGTAACCAACGTTGGCCTCGTGCGGATTGCCATGGTAGGCCGGGGGACCGTGCTTCGGAACATATCCGCCGCCGTAGTCATGGTGATCGCCGTGATCTCCATGCTGTGCGATCGCGGGGAGAGAAAAGATCAGGCAAATGGCGAACAGGCAGTAGAGCGCGAATTTCATCCCACACCTCGACGGAGCTTCTCGAAACCATACGCTCGCAGGGGTGAACGGGGAAGTTGCCAGAAGGATACCCGGAGACGTGAGGGTGCCCCACCCTACGCGGTTCTCGTAGGGTGGGACTTGAATCAGACAGCCTTACCGTCCCAAATACATCACATGCACGTACGTTCCCAGCCGGACGTTGTAGGCGAGATACCAGCCTGGATCGTCGGGGTCGTCATAGAGAACGATGTCGTCATCATCCCAATCCCAGTCGTCACAATAACCAACGTCGTAGGGAGCGACACTGAAGAAATATCCGCCAAACCAGAAGCGGCCAGGGCCGCCACCCTCGATACGCCAAACATGACTGCGGCCGATGCCCACCGGGAAGCGGCCATGCTCCCAGGGATGATCCAGATGATAGTGAGCATCGCCGCCCGCGTGTCCAACCCATTCGTCATTGTGATGGACGTGCGGCGCTTCGGGATGGCCTTCCTGGTCGCGATAGTTGGGTCGAGCCTCTTCGCGTGGGGCCTCCCGCTGGGGCACGTTCTCGTGCTGCTGGGGCTCCTGTCGAGGCGCATTTTCGTGCTGCTGCGGCGGATTCTGTCGCTGAACGCCGAGATTCCGTTGTGGCCCGTGGCTCGGAATGTAGCCACCACCCACGGCTTTGTCAGAAGCTCCGCCGCGAGGAGCAGCTTGCGGGTGAGCAGCCGGGGCCGGGTGATTTTCGTGTTGGGCTGCAAGGGGAAGAGAAAAGACAAGTGAGACGGCGAAAAGCATGAGACAACGCTGCATGACTTACCTCCGTGCGAACTTCTTTAGAAGCTCAAAATCGCCCGAGTGTTGACAGCAATTTGGCGCTGCCCCATGCCCCATGCGGATAGCGGAAGCGTAATCCCCCGGACGGTTCTGGCGCAAGAGGGTTCTGCGGCCAGCAGTGGAAGGTCAATGAGTGTTAACGCTGATTTCAGAAAGTTGGTGCCCTGAGGAAGCGTGATCGAACGATCAAGCCTGTGAATGGGCATTTAGAGCAGTTGCCGAATCGCGGGGCCGCAGCCGGGCATCGAGACGAATCCACAATGCTACTAGGAAAAAACATGTGGCGAGAGCGAATAGCAGCAGACGGCCAATCCATGGCGTTGTAATGCATATCGTCCGAGTGCAGAAGGAAGTCTTCGCATTCCAGATTGCTGGTAATCCGGCAGCCAGTACACCGGCCCAAAACAACGAATATGCGCCGAGCAGCCATCCGCCCCATCTCACATGCCATAGAACCAAGATGAGTCCGACCAGCCCTATCACTGCTGGGACCAGAATCGGCCACAGTGCAGCTCTTCCGGTCATCTTGATCACTCCAATGTCCAAGCGAAAGCTCGTATCGCGAATGATGACCACTGACACAACCACCAAGTACATGATGGTCGTTGCAGACCAGGTCAGAGCCAAGCCTCGACATACATGCGAGCCGAACCTGCCGCTCATCGACTCCTCTCAAGGTGGGCCAAATTATTCTTGGATTTTCGACCTGAGGTGCAGCTAACGTCTGTAACTACGGTCACAAATGGCGAAAAATCCGGTTACACTCATCATCTAAGGGGTTCTCTTAGCTGATATGGCTCTTCCTTAAGTAACTCAGCGTTGACAATCGTTTACGGCTTACGCTATCGTAAAGACTTTGGTAATAGTGTGGTTGCCCGCCTGATGGTCCTGGCGTCCTCGCCGGGGAATCAAAGAGCGGTTTTCTTTCGCAGCCTTTTTTCAAATCTGGGAGAGTTCCGATGTCAACGTATTTCCCCAAACAGGGGGAAATTGTGCGCAAGTGGTACGTCGTGGATGCGAACGGGCAGACGCTCGGACGCCTGGCTTCACAGGTCGCGCGCATCCTGATGGGCAAGGAAAATCCGCGGTATACGCCCTTTATCGACACTGGCGATCATGTGATCGTCATCAACGCCGAGAAAGTTCGCACCACCGGCGTGAAGGCCGAGAGCAAGGTTTATCAGCATTACACCGGTTATCCGGGCGGATTGCGCACTGAAGAGTACAAGAAGCGTCTTGTGCGGAAGCCGGAAGCGGTCGTTGAAGCTGCGGTGAAGCGCATGTTGCCCAAGAACAAGCTGGCAGCACATATGCTCTCGAAGCTGAATATCTACAAGGGCGATAAGCATCCGCATCAGGCGCAGAAGCCGCAGGATTACAAGCTGGAAGTAAAGGAATACAAGCCGCGGAAAGTCGCGGTGTCGTAATTTGAGGGAGTCCCACCCTACGAATACCGCGTAGGGTGGGGCACCCAGCGCATTATTTTAGGGACTCCGCTTCTGGCTCGGCTAGAAGCCAGGAGCCAGGAGCTAAAAGCTAAATGGCAGAGTTGGTTCAATATTACGGAACGGGACGCCGCAAGACGGCGATTGCCCGTGTGTATCTGCGTCCGGGCAGTGGAGAGTTCAAGGTCAACGGACGCGCGTTTGAAGAATACTTTGTGACTCCGGCGCAGCGGTCGGCAGCGAAGGCTCCGCTGGCGTCGGCGGAAGCCGCAGCTTCGTTCAACGTTGTCGCCAATGTGCTCGGCGGCGGCGTGCGCGGCCAGGCCGATGCAGTAAAGCTTGGCATCGCCCGTGCTCTGATGCAGTTCAACGCGGAGTTACGAAAGAAGCTGAAGTCCGAGGGCTTCATCAGCCGCGACTCGCGTGGCAAAGAGCGCAAAAAGTACGGACAAAAGGGAGCGAGAAAGCGCTTCCAGTTCAGCAAGCGCTAACTGTGTACGCAAGTACGCGGTACTCAGTGAACTGAGTGCTGACAACTGAGTACTGACAACTGATTTTAGGTGTTCAATTCTTCCGTGCCTCGCGGCGCGGGGACGGAATAGCAATCCCGCTGGTTTCGCAGAGTCTGACTTCCAACGACGGAGCGGAACCAAACCAGCGGGATGCAGATTACAAAAGGAGAAACGTGGCTACCATCACCATGAAGGAGTTGCTCGAAGCGGGTGTTCACTTCGGGCATCAGACGAAGCGCTGGAATCCCAGGATGAAGGAATACATCTTCGGAGAGCGCAACGGGATCTACATTATCGACCTGCAGAAGACGCTCAAGATGTTCAAGGAGGCGTCGAAGTTCGTACAGGATCTGGCGGCCGACGGGAAGATCGTTCTCTTCGTGGGGACCAAACGCCAGGCGCAGGACGCGATCTCCGAAGAAGCGCAGAAGTGCGGCATGTTCTACATCAACCAGCGCTGGCTGGGCGGACTGCTTACCAACTGGGTCACCGTGCAGAAGTCGGTGAAGCGGCTCAAAGAGCTCGATGACATGGCCACCGATGGCCGCTACGAGCTGCTGCCGAAGAAAGAAGTAATCAAGCTCGAGCGCGAGCGCAAGCACCTGCAGGCGAACCTCGCGGGCATCAAGAATATGAACCGCCTGCCCGACGCGATTTTCGTGATCGATTCGAACAAGGAACAAATCGCCGTCAGAGAAGCGCGCAAGCTGGGCATTCCCGTGGTCGCCGTGGTCGACACGAATTGCGATCCCAGCGAAGTGGATTATGTGATCCCCGGCAACGACGATGCGTTGCGGGCGATCCGGCTGTTTACGTCGAAGATTTCTGAGTCGATTGCCGAAGGCGCGCAGCTGATGACCGACAAGCAGGTCGCCGACATGCAGGCTGCGACCGACGAGGCACAGAATGCCGAGTCGGCGGTAGCCGCCGAGTATCAGGCGGGCGAGGGCGCGGTGGATGCGGCGGAGGACATCAGCATGGAAGAGGTGCTGGGTCCGAGCACACACAAGAAGCCGGTAGCGAACGAGAACGAAGAGAGCGAAGTCCGCCACGTCGAGAGCCAGACGGTCTAGGGAGTCCTGAGTCGCGAGTCCTGAGCCCCGAGCAAGAACGGCAGATTTGAAAGGGCAAGCCTTTAGTTTTTGAGCCTGCCCTGAGCGAGCGCAGCGAGTCGAAGGGTGCCGCAAGAATTTGCCAAGCGAGGGGCTTTGGCCCCTGAGGTAACAAAAAACCGGGCACGAGAATTCTGACCCGCGCGGGTCGTTGTGAAGAGATTCCCGGCGCGGGTTTAGTTTTATAGTTTCAGGTTTCGAGTTTCGAGTGGCCTGAGACAATTATCCCAATCACTCGAAACCAGAAGCGCGAAACTGGAAACTTATTATGAGCACTACTATGGCAAATATTTCCGCAGCACAAGTGAAAGAGCTCCGCGACAAGACCGGGGCTCCGATGATGGATTGCAAGCAGGCTCTGACCGAAGCCAAGGGGGATATGGAGCAGGCGGTGATAGTCCTGCGCAAGAAAGGTGTTTCGGTCGCGGCCAAGAAAGCCACGCGGGTTGCCAACGAAGGATCGGTGGCGAGCTACATTCACGCCGGCGGCAAGATTGGTGTGCTCGTCGAGGTCAACTGCGAGAGCGACTTCGTGGCGCGCACCGACGACTTCAAGGAACTGGTGCACGACATCGCTATGCACGTGGCGGCCAGCGATCCGAAGTACATCCGCAAGGAAGATGTAACTCCCGCAGATTTCGCACGGGAGAAAGACATCGCCGTTGCGCAAGCGGTTGCGAC